>Ga0308166_1000101_pt1 | contig 192276 bp, 197 predicted proteins | sample PhyCR2_2_FD_202137 | JGI IMG/M metagenome (GOLD analysis project Ga0308166, IMG submission 202137) | Phyllosphere microbial communities from UC Gill Tract Community Farm, Albany, California, United States - DLSLCC.R2 | ecosystem: Host-associated > Plants > Phyllosphere > Unclassified | place...
GTTGAGCGAGGAGCGAAGCGACGAGACGAAACGCGCCGCCGGGACGGCTTACTCGGCCGGCTTCAGCTTCGTGAGGATCATCACGATGTTCTGCTGCGTCGGGTCACCCGAGGCGTAAGGGTCGTCCTCAGACGGCCATCCCACGTAGTTGCGGGTGTTGTACTCGCCCAGCAGCGGGTGCGCTCCGAGCGGGATCGCCGGGACCTGGTCGACGAAGATCTGCTCGAGAGTGGTGATCGCTGCGGTGCGCTCCTCGTCGGACGACGCGTTCGCGTAGGTGTTCAGCGCCTCGGTGGCCGCCGGGTCTTCGAAGCGTCCGAAGTTGAAGCCCGCGATGCCCTCGGGCGAGATCCAGCGCGGGTCCATCGTCGAGGTGTAGAGGCCGTAGGCCGTGCCGCTGTCTTCGAGCCAGTGGATGATCGCCGAGAAGGTGCCCTCGTCGCGGGGCCCTGCCCAGCCGCCCCAGTCGGGCATGTCGATCTTGACCTCGGCGCCGATCGCCTCGGTGATGTCCTCGGCGATGAGCTCCTGTGCGGTGTTCCAGTCGCTCCATCCGGAGGGCACGGAGAGGGTGAACGAGACGGGCGTGCCTTCGGGGTCGACCAGCGCGTCGTCCTTCCAGGTGTAGCCGGCCTCCTCGAGGATCCCGCGCGCCTTCTCGGCATCGACCGAGTAGTCCTGACCTTCGAACTCGGGCTGGATCTCGTCTTCGAGGATCGAGGACAGACCGGTGACCGACCAGACCGGCTCGCTGGCGCCCTCACGGGCGATGTCGACGTAGGCATCGCGGTCGATGACCCAGGCGAGCGCCTTGCGGAACGCCACGTCGTCGAAGGGCTTCTGCTGCAGGTTCATGAACAGCGTCGCGGATCCGGTGGTCGGAGCCACGAAGAACTTGTTGTGCTCGGGGTCGGCGTCGAGGAACTGCTCCTGGATCTGCGGGATGAACGCCTGCGCCCAGTCGGCCTCGCCCTGTGCGAGCGCCGTGGTGAGAGCCGTGTTGTCGCCGTACGAGACGTAGTGCAGCTCGGGCACGGCGAGGTCGCCGCCCCAGTAGTCGTCGCGCGCTTCGAGCGTGACCGACTCGGTCGACCAGTTCGACAGCGCGTAGGGGCCGGTGCCGACCAGGTCGTCGCCCTTGACCGGGTCGGTCGCGGGCGCGTCGAACTTCTCCCAGATGTGCTTCGGCACGATCGGCACGTGCAGCACGCGGGCCTGGTTGACGTACTTCGACTCGCCGAAGGTGAGCGTGACGGCGTCGCCTTCGACGGTCGCACCCTCGAACTTGAGGCCGGCGGTGTCGAGCTCCGGCGTCGAGACGAGCTCGTAGGTGAAGACGATGTCGTCGGCGGTGAACGGCTCGCCGTCGCTCCAGGTGACGTCCTTGCGGGGCACGACCGTGACCGCGGTGAAGTCGTCGTTCCACTCGATGCTCTCGGCGAGCCAGGGCGTGACCTCGCGGTCGCCGGTCTGGTTCACGAGGCCCAGCGTCTCGAAGATGACCTTGCCGTAGCCGTACTTCGACGCCGACGAGTCGCCGACATACGGGTTGTTCGACTCGGTGGTGATCGCTCCGTCGGGCTTGGCGATCGTGAGTGCGGCGGAATCGCCGGAACCGCTGTCGTTCGATCCGCCGGCGGCGCAGCCGGCGAGGGCCGAGATGCTGAGGGCGGAGATCGCCGCGACAGCGATCAGGGACTTTCTGAGCTTCATTGCTTCTCCTTGGGCACGGGTCGTTGTGCTGTGGTGCTGTCGGTGCTCGGGCATCCGACTGTTTTTGCTTACTGGCGAGAAAGTAAGCTGGTGCGAGGTTACTCGTTGGTAAGTAGAGTTGGCAAGTACGATCCAGATCAGGTATCGGTGCAGGAGAGGAGGGACCATGGCGAAGAATGCTGTCGCCCACACGTCCGTCCGGCCTGCCACGAGGGAGAAGCGCGAGCAGATCCTCAAGGCCGCCGTCGAGATCTTCGGCAACAAGGGCTCGACCAACGGCACCCTCGCCGATGTCGCCGAGCAGGTCGGCATCACCCATGCGGGCGTGCTGCACCACTTCGGCTCGAAGCAGAAGCTGCTGCTCGAAGTGCTCGCCTACCGCGACCAGGCCGACGTGGCCGAGCTCGCCGAGAAGCACATCCCCGGTGGCCCCGAACTCTTCCTGCACCTGGTGCGCACGGCGATCGCCAATGAGCGGCGCCCCGGCATCGTGCAGGCGTACACGGTCCTGTCCTCCGAATCCGTGACCGACAACCACCCAGGGCGCGAGTACTTCGAAGAGCGCTACACGACGCTGCGCCGCGAGGTGACTCAGGCGTTCCACCTGCTGTGCGCGCAGGAGGGCGTGACCGAGCCCGAGACGATCGCGACCGCCGCCGCCGCAATCCTCGCCGTGATGGACGGGCTGCAGCTGCAGTGGCTGCTGCACCGCGACGTCTTCGACCTGGGCGAGGCGAGCGAGTTCGCGATCCGCGCCATCGTGAACGGCGTGCTGCACCCCGGACCCACCTTGGAGTCCTACCGCCACGACTAGGCTCGGGGCCATGACGATCGACCTCGAAGCGCTCTACACCGACCTGCACCAGCATCCTGAGCTCTCGTTCCAGGAGACGCGCACCGCCGGCATCGCCGCCGGCCACCTGCGGGATCTCGGACTCGAGGTGCACGAGGGCATCGGCGTCACGGGAGTCGTCGGCATCCTGCGCAACGGCGACGGCCCGGTCGTGTGGGTGCGCGCCGACATGGACGCGCTGCCCGTCGGCGAGGAGACCGGACTCGCCTATGCGAGCACGGCGACCGGCATCGACCCGGCAGGCAACACCGTGCCCGTGATGCACGCCTGCGGACATGACATGCACGTCACCGCCATGATCGGCGCGGTCGAGAAGCTCGTCGCCGAGAAGGCTGACTGGTCGGGCACCGTGGTCGTGCTCATCCAGCCCGCCGAGGAGTACGGCGCCGGATCCCGCGCGATGCTCGACGACGGCCTGCGCGACCTCGTGCCGCACCCCGACATCGTGCTCGGCCAGCACGTCACCCCGCTCCCCGCCGGCACGATCGGTGTGCGCCCCGGTACGCAGATGGCGGCATCCGACGGCCTGACCGTCACCCTTCACGGCCGCGGCGGACACGGCTCACGTCCGCACTCGACGATCGACCCCGTGGTGATGGCCGCGGCGACCGTCATGCGCCTGCAGACCATCGCGTCTCGCGAGGTCGACCCGCGCGATGTCGCCGTCGTGACCGTCGGCTCGATCCACGCGGGCCTGAAGAACAACATCATCCCGGCCGAAGCCAAGCTCGAACTCAGCCTGCGCTACCCGAACGACGAGATGCGCGACAAGGTGCTCGCGAGCGTCGAGCGCATCGTGCGCGCCGAGGCTGCGGCATCGGGAGCCGAGCGCGAACCCGAGATCCGCACTGACCACACCCTGCCGCCCACGATCAACGACGCGGATGCCACGGCACGCGTCACGTCGGCGCTGCAGCGCGCACTGGGCGAGGCATCGGTGATCGACCCCGGCATGTTCACGGGCAGTGAAGACGTCTCGTGGTTCGCCCGCGATACTGGAGTGCCGCTGGTCTTCTGGTTCTGGGGCGGGGTCGACGCGGCGGCCTTCGCGGCATCCGCCGAGGCGGGAACGCTCGACAAGGACATCCCCACGAACCACTCGCCGTTCTTCGCGCCCGTGATCCACCCGACCATCGAGGTCGGCGTCACCGCCCTGTCATCGGCCGCGCGCGAGTTCCTCGGCTGACGCAGGCGATCCGCTAGCTGGGCGGCCCCGGAACGCAGCCCTGCGGTTCGGAGTTGCCACTGACGGTGAAGTCTCCGCAGGTCAGGAAGTGCTCCTGGTTCGCGCCGAGCGCGAACGAGGCCACACCGACGACGACGACCGCGATCACGACGAGGAATCTCCGCCCCCTGCTGATGTCTTCGCCGAACTCGGGCCACATGACGCGGGCGAGCACCCAGATCGTGGCCGGCACGCTCAGCAGCGCCACGAAGACGGCCAGGAGGTCGATCACGATCGACAGGACGTCGTCGGAATCGAGGGGCACGAACGACAGCACCAGCCAGAGCGACGGCACCAGCAGAGCGAGCGCCTTGAGAACCCGCGGCCTCCCCCGAGGCTGGAAGAGCACCACGATCAGCGCACCGACCGATGCCGCCCACACAGTGAGCAGCTGATCGAAGAAGAAGGTCCCCCACGCGCCCAGTGTGAACGCCGGCCACCAGACCGCGATGCTCATGGCGATGATGACGACGCCGGTCGCGCGGGCGGATGCGTGCGACCTGACGCCGACCGGCACGGGATCGGGGCGGCCGTCGCGGTCGTTGCGCGAGTCGTCGGATGCTGAGCTGCTCACGCGCTCACGGTAACAGCCACCCCGACATCACCGACGTCAGGCGGCGCTGTCGTTCACAATTCAGCTTGAGCGGTTGGGATCGGGCCGGATTCGGGCCCTGAGCACGCGGAACGCACGTTCTCTGCTGAATTGTGAACGCAGGTGTGCTGAGACTCAGCCGCCGATGGCGTTCATGCCGCGGGCGGGCTGCAGGAATGACGGGTCGTTGATGGCGTGCCCCGGGAGCTTGCCGTGCACGCACGAGCGCAGCATGGCTCCGATCGCCGCTGCTCGCTGGGCGGGATCGGACGCAGCGGGTCCGCGGAGCGAGTCGATCAGGTCGTACTCGGCGTTGGAGAACAGGCAGTTGCGCAGCTGCCCATCGGCGGTCAGGCGCAGGCGGTCGCACGCGCCGCAGAAGGGGGCGGTGACCGAGGCGATGACTCCGACCTCGTGCGGTCCGCCGTCGATTCGCCACTTCTCCGCCGGTGCACCGCCGCGACCGGGAACGGGCTCGAGGCTCCACCGCGCGCCGAGCTTCTCGAGGATCTCCTCGCGCGTGACCATCGAGGCGCGGTCCCACGTGTGCCCGGCGTCGAGCGGCATCTGCTCGATGAAGCGCAGCTGCGCTCCGACCTCCATCGCGAACGCGACTAGGTCGGGCAGCTCGTCGTCGTTCACACCGCGCATGGCGACGGTGTTGAGCTTGAGCGGGCGGAGTTCGGATGCCGCCGCTGCCGCGATGCCCTCGAACACGTCGTCGATGCGATCCCGGCGAGTGAGGTCGGCGAAGCGCTGACGGTCGACCGTGTCGATGCTGATGTTCAGCCGGTTGAGGCCCGCATCGATCAGCGCGGGCAGGTGCTTCGCCAGCGTGATGCCGTTCGTCGTCATCGCGACCTCGACGGGGCCTTCGTCACCCTCGATCGCCGAGACACGTCGCACCACGTCGACGATGTCGGCACGCAGCAGTGGCTCCCCGCCGGTGAGCCGGAAGGTGCGGATGCCGAGCGACGCGGCCGCCTGGGCGACTTCGACGATCTCATCGGTCGAGAGGATGCTCGTGCGCGCAAGCCATTCGTTGCCCTGCTCGGGCATGCAGTAGGTGCAGCGCAGCGAGCAGCGGTCGGTCAGCGAGATGCGCAGGTCGCGGTGCACGCGACCGTGGGTGTCGACGAGTCCGTGCGACGCGGGCGCGGCGGCATCGATGACCGCGGCGCTCGGCGCTCGCATCCCGATCACGACCGGCACAGCCGTCATCGCTCCATCCCTCTCCCCGACATGTTCCGAGACTACCCGCGCCTCCGGCGCCAAGGCCCGCGCGGTGACGACGACCGGCATATTGCCAGGTCGCAGACCTTCAGTGCGGGTGCTCAACGGTTTCGACTCGTCCCCGTGTGATTGTCGCCGCGCACCTGTCGGCGACGCCGTCTACTGCTGCGGTCGCTGTGGGGCCGTGAAAGCCAGAAGAGCTGGGGTCGAAGAATCGATTCCCAGCATTGCGGCTGCTGGCACCGCAAGCGCTGCCATCTTCTTGTTCATGAGATCTCCTTTGACTCAAATGGGTGGATCCACGCCCGCACTTCGAGCGCGCTTGCAGGCGCCGCACTCAGCGCCGGTGTCCAGTGTTTGACGATGCCGACGACGCGGTAGTCACCATTCGGACTCATCGCCTCTCCTGCCATGAGGAGGTTGTTGTCCCGGTCCTCATTGGCGAGAATCTCGTCCGCGCGTCGGAGCATGGCCGTGGTGTTCTGAGAGTGGACAACGACCAGGCAAGTGCCCAGAAGCGGCCCCAGCTCAGACTCGACGCGATCGACATCAGTGGCCGCGACAACGACTGCGAAATGCTCGGCGTCGTCCACCACGACGAAATGCAATGCTGCTTCTTTCTCGACCAGCTCGCCAGCGACCGACCGAGCGAGGGAGAGATCGATCCCGGCCCGGCTGCCAGCAGCAGAAGGCAAAGACAGAAGAGCCTGCGTACCCAATGACGGCGGCGGCGCAAGGACTGCGGCATTCTCAGCTACCGGAATGATGTCCCGAACTGCGACTGCTCCCTCGCGAACCCACACTCCTCGCGCCTCGACGTAGCCGTGGGTCAAGCGATCGAGATCCGAAGATGCTTCCAGGTGAATCCTGGCATCGTCCATAGCAAGGCGGGTCTCGGGTGACAGCGAGACCACCGGAATCAACCACGAGTCGTGTTCGTCGTGGCGGACGAGTCCGCGGGCTGCAACCGTGTCCCCCACTGTCGCCCCTCTCGAAGTGTCTGACATCGTCACCATCTCCTTTTCCTCGCACCGACGCTGGTGCAAGACCCTCCCAAGGTCCCATCGCTACCGTGCGGAGACGAGTTCTGGTCTTATCGGCCGCGTCCGAATGAAACTCTGACGGCAACGAGCCTTCTTCCTCCACACCCACCGCGACGCATATCGATATGAAGCGCTGTCAGCGGAGAATTCGATGCTTGATCACGAAAGCTGGGCGCAGCTCAGGGCACCGCGACGAACCGCACCATCGCCGGGTCCACCCGCAACCGAATCCGATCGCCGACCGCCAATCCTCCGGCAGCATCCAGCGACAGGTCGACCGCCCCGGCATCGGTGTGAACCCGCACGCCTCCCAGCGTGGACTCGATGCGCGTCACCACTGCGGGCCACGACTCCGGGCCTGCCTCGGCGACCCTCACGTCGCCCGGGCGGAAGACCGCGGCGAGCGCAGCGCCGTCCGTCGCTGCGAGAGCACGCGACGCCGGATCGTCGCTGGCCAGCAGCACCTCGCCGCTGCGCCACCCTCCCCCGCTCGCGACGCCCACCAGCCGGTTCACCCCGGCGATCGACGCGACGAAAACGGATGCCGGGGCGGCGAGCACCTCGCGCACCGGCCCCTCCTGCGTTACGCGGCCACCCTCGATCACGATCAGCCGGTCGGCGAGTGCGACGGCATCCGCGGCATCGTGCGTGACCGCGACGGTCGTGGTCGAGATGAGCTGGTCGCGCAGCATCCGCCGGATGTCACCGGCCGTCTCGGGGTCGAGGGCCACGAGCGGTTCGTCGAGCAGCACGACGCGAGGGGATGCCGCGAGCGCACGCGCGACCGCGACCCGCTGCTGCTCACCGCCGGACAGCTCGTGCGGCATCCGCTCTCCGGAGCCGGGAAGCCCGACCCGCGCGAGCCAGTCGTCGGCGCCGGCTCGCGCAGCACGAACGTCGGCCCCGACCGCACGCGGCCCGAACGCCACGTTCTCGCGTGCCGACAGATGCGGGAACAGCCGGGGCTTCTGCCCGAGCAGCACGACCCCGCGGCGCATCGGCTCGGTGCGCACCCGTGGCTTTGCGACCCGGTCGACGACCCGGCCCTCGACGGCGATCTCACCCCCACCCAGCGGCTCGAGTCCGGCGAGCGCCTGCAGCAGGGTCGACTTGCCTGCACCGCTCGGCCCCATCACGGCGACCGTCTCCCCCGCCTCCACCTGAAGTGAGACATCGACCGTGAAGTGCTCCCGCGGCACGACCACACGAGCGTGCAGGCCACCGACGGCGCTCATCGCGCAGCCCCCGGCCGCCAGCCGCGCACCAGCAGCAGCACGAGGATCGCGGTGACGAGCAGCAACAGCGCGAGGGCGACCGCGGCGCCCTGGGTCACCCCGGCGCCGTTGAAGGCGGTGTAGATCGCGAGCGGCATGGTCTGCGTGACCCCGGGTCGGTTGCCCGCGAAGAGCGCCGTTGCGCCGAACTCCCCGATCGCCCGCGCGAAGCAGAGCACGACGCCGGCCACTATTCCGGGGGCGGCGAGGGGCAGGGTGATGCGCCGCAGGATCGTCCAGCGGCCGGCGCCGAGCGCGGCGGCCGTGCGCTCGTACTCGACCCCCGAGGTGCGCACGGCACCCTCGACCGCCAGTACGAGGAACGGCAGCGCCACGAACGTCTGCGCGAGCACGACGGCCGGAGTGCTGAACGAAAGCCCCAGCCCGCCGAACCACCCCGCCCGCCCGAACAGGTAGAGCAGGGCGACACCGCCGACCATGGGCGGCAGCACCAGGGGCACCGTGACCGCCGCACGCAGCACGGCAGCCAGGCGCGGCCCCGAGCGAGCGATAGTCAGAGCCAGCGGAACGCCGATCACGATGCACAGCAGAGTGGCGATGAGACCGGTGCCCAGCGACAGCAGCAGCGCCGAGCGCGCCGCCTCCGACGTCACGTCGGCGAGGAACGTCGACCACTCCACGCGGGCGACGAGCGCCGCGAGCGGGAGGATGAGGAACGCGAGACCGATCAGCGCGGGAATGGCCAGGGCACGCGGCGCGTATCCGCGCGCTCCGGACGCGCTCACGGTGTTCCGAAACCGAAGTCGGCCAGGATGCGCTGCCCCTCATCCGACAGCACGAACGCGACGAACGCCTCGGCGGCCGCGGAGTTCGGAGCCTCGGACAGTGCTGCGATCGGATAGTGGTTGACGACCTCGTCGGCACCGTCGGGAACCATCACCTCGACGTCGTCTCGGCCGATCACGTCGGTCGCATACACAAGCCCGGCGTCGGCCTCGCCGGCTGCGACCTTGGTGAGCACCGCGGTCACGTTCTGCTCGAGGCTGGCCGCCTCGACCGTGACGTCGGCGTTCGAGAGCAACGTGGCGGATGCGGCACCGCACGGCACCTCGGGGGCGCACAGCACGGTGGTGACGTCGGCCAGGTCGTCGAGGGTCTCGACGCCGCCGGGGTTGCCCGTCGGCACGGCGATAACGAGCGTGTTCGAGGCGAACAGCACGGGGTCGACCGACACAGGGGCGACCGCGGCATCCTCGAGCTTGTCCATGTTGGCCTCGTCGGCTGACGCGAACACGTCGGCGGGGGCGCCTTCGAGCAGCTGGGTGACGAGCGTCGACGAGCCGTCGTACACGCCACTGAAGTCCACATCGGGGTTCGCCTCGGTGAACGCCGCGCCGATCTCGTCGAACGCGCCCGAGAGCGAGGCGGCCGCGTAGACCGTGAGCTCCCCGCTCACAGCGCCGTCGGATGCCTCACCGGCGGCGGTCGGCGCCGGCGACTCGGCACCGGCGGCGCACCCGGTCAGGGCGAGTGCTGCGGCGGTCACGACCACCGTGACGGTGCGGCGAAGAGAGCGATTCACGGGTCAGCTCTTCGGCACTTCGACGACGACGTTGGTCGCCTTCACGGATGCGGTGGCGAGAGAGCCCACCTCGAGCTGCAGTTCACGAGCCGCCTCGGCCGACATGAGCGAGACGACGCGGTGGGGCCCGGACTGCAGGTCGACCTGCGCCATGACTCCGTCGATCTGCACACGGGTCACGATGCCGACGAATCGGTTGCGGGCGCTCGAGAGAGCATGATCCGACTCCTGCGCCTCCTCGGCGAGCTGTACAGCGCGTGCGGCGAGCGCGTCTCCCGGGATCTCGGCGGGGACGGCATCGGTCGTCGGAAGCAGGCCCTGATCGATCCAGCGCCGCACCGTGTCGTCGCTCACCCCGAGCAGCTGTGCCGCGCGGGAGATCCGAAAGCTCTGCATGCGTGAACATTACCGCAGAAGCGGATGCTCAGGCAGAAATAATCCGTATCAGCGGAAGGGTGGCGCCTGAGCCGCATCCATCCGCTCCGAACCCCGGGCGAATCCCCCTGCGCCCGCCGCGATAGCGCACCCCGGGCATAGCCTGGGGTCATGCAGCCGCTCGTCGCTCCCGCGCCCACCCTCGATCCGGCCGAACTCGTGCGCACCGCCAGGCACGCGGTGCTCGCGGGCATCGGAGAAGAAGGGCAGCGCCGCCTCGCGGCAGCCCACGTCACCGTGGTCGGCGCCGGCGGGCTCGGCTCCCCCGTGCTCCTCGCATTGGCTGCGGCAGGAGTCGGCAGCATCACCGTGATCGACGACGACATCGTCGAGCTGACGAATCTGCAGCGCCAGGTCGCGCACCGCGTCGAGGACATCGGAAGGCCCAAGACCACCTCGGCGGCGCGCGCGATCACCGCACTGTCGCCAGGCGCAGAGGTCGTGACGGCGGCGGAGCGGCTCGACTCCGAGAACGCGGAGCGCCTGTTCGCCGGCGCCGACATCGTGGTCGACACGAGCGACTCCTTCGCCACCCGGCGTGACGTCGCCGCCGCGACCGAAGCCCTCGGCATCCCCCTCGTGTGGGGTGCCGTACAGGAGTGGCACGCGCAGGCGACTGTGTTCTGGTCGAATCCGCCCGAGGGCCACGCTCCGATCGTGCTGGCCGATCTCTTCCCGCTCGGCACCGAGGGCGAGCCGCCGAGCTGCGCGCAGGTCGGCGTGCTCGGCGCCCTGTGCGTGCAGGTGGGCGGGATGCTGGCGGGCGAGGTCGTGAAGCTCATCACCGGAGCGGGCGAGCCGCTGCTCGGCCGTCTCGCCATGGTCGACGCTCTCGCCTCGAGGCAGCACGAGATCGCGATCCGTTCGGCGGTATCGGCATGAGCGGCGCGAACGGCAGCCGCCGCACGGTCGAGGAGCAGCTCGCGCTCGTTCTCGACGCCGTGCGCGTCCTTCCTGCCGAGAGTCGTGCGATCCGCGACGCCGCCCACCGCACTCTTGCCGAGCCCGCGACGGCGACCCACGACATCCCCCTCTTCGACAACTCGGCGATGGACGGCTTCGCGGTGCGGGCGGCCGACGTCGCCGCAGCATCCGCCGACAACCCGGTAGCGTTGCGCGTGGTCGCCGATCTGCCCGCCGGGGTCTCTGACGACCCGCCTCTGGATGCCGGCGAGGCCGCGCGGATCATGACGGGCTCTCCGACGCCGAGCGCCGCCGATGCGATCGTCCCCTTCGAGGACACCGCGGGCGGACTCGCCGACTCGCTCGGCGAGGTGCGGGTGCTGAAGGCACCCGCGACACCGGGAGCATTCGTCCGCCGCCGCGGCGCCGACCTGCATGCGGGGGATGCCGTCGTGCTCGCCGGCGAGCGCCTCGGAGCGTTCCAGCTCGCCGCCGCCGTCGCCGCCGGGGTCGAGACCGTCTCGGTGACCCGTGCACCGCGGGTGGCCGTGGTGTCGACCGGCAGCGAACTGCTGCAGCCGGGCGAGCCCGCCGCCCGTGGCCGCATCCCCGACTCGAACGGCCCGCTGCTCGAGCTCCTCGTCGCCGATGCCGATGCCGAGGTCGTTCTCGTGGCGCGGGTCACGGACGACGCCGAGGCCGTGCGCACCGTCACCGCGACCTCGGTCGAACGCGGTGCCGATGTGATCGTGTTCACGGGCGGCGTCAGCGCCGGGGCCTACGAGCCGGTGCGGGGTGCCTTCGACGGACGAGGCGCCGTCGAATTCGCGAGCGTCGCGATGCAGCCGGGCAAACCGCAGGCGTTCGGCGCGCTCGACTCCGGCACGCTCGTGTTCGGCCTGCCGGGCAACCCGGTGAGCGTCGCAGTCTCGTTCGAGGTCTTCGTGCGGCCAGCCCTGCTCGCGCTGCAGGGTCGCTCCGAGATCCATCGCGCCCGCGCATCCTTCACGGCGGATGCCGCCTGGACGACCCCGCCCGGCCGACGACAGTACCTGCCCGCCGTCGTCGACTTCGCGGCACGCACCGTGCGCCCGGCGACCGCCGGAGGATCCGGGTCGCATCTGGCGGGCGGTCTCGCCCGGGCTCGCGCGTTCGCGATCGTGCCCGCCGAGGTCGAGGCCGTCGCCGTGGGCGACGCGATCGATGTCATGCTGGTCGAATGAGTTTCACGCACCTCGACTCGGCCGGTCATGCGCACATGGTCGATGTGACCACCAAGCAGCCGACCGTCCGCACCGCGACCGCTCGGGGCTTCGTGCGCTGCAGCCACGAGGTCATCGCGGCGCTGCGCGACGGCACCGCACCCAAGGGAGACGTGCTCGCGGTCGCTCGCATCGCCGGCATCCAGGCCGCCAAGTCGACTCCCGCCCTGCTGCCGCTCGCCCACGTGATCGGCGTGCACCGCGCCAACGTCGAGCTCGACATCGTCGACGACGGCGTGCACGTCGAGGCGACCGTCGGCACCGCCGACCGCACCGGCGTCGAGATGGAAGCACTGACGGCCGTCTCGGTGAGCGCTCTGGCGATCGTCGACATGATCAAGGGACTCGACCGCTCGGTCGTCATCGAGGACGTGCGCATCGTCGCGAAGTCAGGCGGACGCTCGGGCGACTGGGTGCGCGAGGGCGAGACCCGATGACCGCGCCGCTGACCACGACCATCCGCGTGCGCTATTTCGCGGCCGCCGCGGAGGCTGCGGGCACCGATTCCGAGGACCGCGCAGAGCGCTCGCTCGAGCAGCTTCGCGCCGGCGTGATCGCCGACCACCCGGCCCTCGCCGGCATCCTGCCCCGCTGCGCGGTGATGGTCGACGGCGTGCGCAGCGACGACGACCGTCCTCTCGATGACGTTCAGCTGATCGACGTGCTTCCGCCGTTCGCCGGGGGCTGAGCCTCCGCTCGACTCACGCGCACTCGCGTCAGCCCCGCTCGTGTACGCCCCGCAAGTCAATGTGCGCTTCGCAAGTCCGCAGACGCCGGAAACGGACTTCGGAAGCGCACACGGACTTCGGAGGTGCACAGAGACTTCCCAAGCGCACACGGACTTCCCAAGCGCACACGGACTTCCCAAGCGCACACGGACTTCGGAAGCGCACACGGACTTCGGAGGTGCACACGGACTTCGGAAGCGCACACGCCCCCACGCGACACGCGACTCGGCTCAGCCGCCGATGCCCTTCCACGACGTCGACCCGTCGGACTCGACCTGACGCTTCCACACGGGCAGCGAGGTCTTGATGTCCTCGATGATCGCGCGGCACACTTCGAACGCCTCGGCACGATGCTCGGCGGCGACCGCGATCACGACCGCCGCATCGCCCACGTCGAGCCGCCCGATGCGGTGGCTGACGGCCACGGCGACGCGGGCGTCGCCGACGGCATCCGCTGCCGCCACCTCTGCGATGTGCCGGAGCGTCGTCTCGGCATCGGGGTGCGAGCTGTACTCGAGCCCGACGACAGGCGTCTCGGCATCGGGATCGTTGTCGCGCACGCGCCCGATGAACGTCGTCACACCGCCCAGCGCAGGGTCTTCGACGGCGGCGAGATGAGCCTCGAGGTCGAGCTTCTGGTCGGAGATCGCGGCGATCCGCACCTCGTTCATGCGTGGTCACCGCCCTCGACCTGGTCGACGACGTGTCTCGCGACGGTCAGCACCACGGGCACTCCGGATGCCACGGCACGGGTCGACCCCGGAAGATTCACGACGAGCGCTCCGGCCGGATCGACGACACCGGCGAGTCCGCGCGAGAGCACTGACAGCGGGGTGTCGGAGAGACCGCTGCGACGCAGCTCCTCGGCGATGCCCGGCACCTCGCGGGTGATGACCTGACGGGTGCCCTCGGGGGTCTCATCGCGCGGGCTGACACCCGTGCCGCCTGTGGTCACGATCAGCCGCACACCACGCGCGACCGCTCGGCGCAGCGCATCGGCGACGGAGGCAGCCCCGTCGGGGATGACCTCGGCGGCGGGGCAGTGCCACCCGGCGTCCCGCAGCAGACCGACCGCGATCGGACCACCTCTGTCTTCGCGTTCCCCAGCGAACGAGCGGTCCGAGACGGTGATCACGCAGGCGGGGAGCGACGTCATGGCTCCACCCTAGGTGCTGCCCCGCCGAGGCGCACGGGCATCACGAGACGCGGATGAGCGAACGCTGCCAGCCCGACGATCCGTCCGGGGCGATCGGCGCGCGCTCCTCGATCTGCATGTCGCCGTTCTTGTTTATCGCGCGCACGGCCACGTAGTGCGTGCCCGGTGTGGCATCCCACTCCATGAACCACTGCACCCAGGTGTTCTCGTTGATCGGGGCCGAGAGCGTCGCCGGCATCCAGTCCCCCTCATCGATGCGCACCTCGACGCGCTCGATTCCCACCGTCTGCGCCCACGCGACACCCGCGATCGGGATGCGACCGGCATCGACAGCCTGGCCGACCTTGGGGGTGTCGACGCGCGAGGCGAACTTGATCGGTGCCTCGGCGCTGTATCCGCGCGGCGTCCAGTAGGCCTCGTCCTTGTCGAACGTGGTGACCTTGAGCTCGGTGAGCCACTTGGTCGCCGAGACGTAGCCGTACAGCCCCGGCACCACCATGCGCACCGGGAATCCGTGCTCGAGCGGCAGCGGCTCGCCGTTCATGCCCACGGCGAGGATCGCGTCGAGGTTGTCGTCGGTCAGTGCAGACAGCGGCGTGCTGGCCGTGTAGCCATCGACGCTCTTCGACAGCACCATGTCGGCACCGGACTTCACCCCGGCCTTCTTCAGCACGTCGCGCAGCGGAACACCCAGCCACACGGCGTTGCCGACGAGGCCACCGCCGACCTCGTTCGAGACGCAGGTGAGCGTGACCGCATACTCGTCGAGGCCCATGTCGAGGATGTCCTGGAAGCTCATCTCGACGCGCTGATCGACCATGCCGTCGATCACGAGGCGCCAGGTCTCGGGGTCGATCGTCGGCACGGTCAGTGCGGTGTCGACGCGGTAGAAGTCCTTGTTGGGTGTGATCAGCTTCGTGAGGCCCGGGATGTCGAGCTCGGCGCCCTTCGGCACGGTCACGGTCGACTTCGGCGACGGCAGGGTGAGGGCGTCGCGGATCGACGCGACCGATGCGACCGTCATGCTCACGGTGCGCGAGGCGATGCCCACCACGACCGCAGCGACGCTGGCGATGCCGGCGAGGATGAAGAACTGCCGGCGGCCCATCGCCTTCGCCGGCTTCCCGTCGGCGGCAGCGGTGTCGGCATCCGCTGCCTCGGCGGTCTCACCCTTGCGGTCGATCATCGCGGCGGGAACCGCAGATGCCCTCCACGCGACGAGGCGGCGGGTGAGCAGCACCAGGATGACGGAACCGGCGATGGTTCCGAGAACGGGAGGCAGGAAGGCGAGGGGGGTGACTCCGGCTCTGGTCACGATCGCCGCGGTGGAGAGCACGCCCGCGAGCACCAGGGCGATGACGCCGAGCGGGGCGCGCAGCAGCTGCAGGATGCCGGCGATCGCCGACGCGATCACCACCGCGAGACCGAGACCGACCAGCAGCGCGATCTTGTCGTACTCGCCGAAGGTGGCGATCGCGAACTCCTTGAACGGCTGGGGCACGATGTCGATCACGAATCCGCCGACGGCGAGCAGTGGGCTCGCCGAGCGCGCGAAGATCAGCGCGAACAGCTCAGCGGTCGCGAGGAAGACGAGTCCGCTGATCACGCCCGAGAGCGCTGCCCAGCAGAAGAACCTCTTTCCCCTGCCCTGCCGTGTGCCCGTGCCGCGCTCTTCTGCGGTGCTGCGCTGTGCCATGGTCTGCTCCTTCGCACCGAGGACGGTGTGGTCTCGGTTTGTTCGGAGCCGACGCGCGAACGGATGGTCGCGCGTCCCGTTCTGTCAGAGGCGGCGCGCGGTGATGGTGTCGCGGTCCTGCAGCTCGCGCAGCGTGCGCAGGCACCTCGAGCAGAGGATCTCGACGCGCCGAGGGTGGTTCTCGCCGCACACGCAGTCGACCGACACACGCCACTTGGCCTTGCGTCCGCAGGCCGCATACGCCTCGTCGTCGCCGTGGTCGCACTCGCACAGCTGCCGCCCGCGGTCGAGTCCCGGGAGTTCGATGAGGGTGCGCTCGATGTCCGAGATCGGAGCCTGCTGCGTCTTCACCACCTGTCGATGCTCCCAGGGTCGTGCGACTCCGCGCAACACCGCACCGGTCGCGGCGGTCGCGGCGGTCGCGAAGCCGGTCGGTGCGGTCGCGGCGGTCGCGCCGGTCGCGGCGGTCGCGGCGGTCGTGACGCCGGTCGCGACGCCGGTCGCGGTTCACAACTCAGCATGTACGGCGCGCAGCCTCCTCGGAGCCGGGCATACCGGCTCGTCAGATGCGTTCATGCTGAATCGTGAACGGGCTTCGGCGATGACCGCCCGCCGAACAGCCGGAACCTGGCGCCTCAGACCTGCACGATGTGCGGGGGCGGCGGCGGGGCGAGCTGTCGCTGGGGCACGCCGTGGGCCTCGCGGTGCAGACGCTCCATGCGACTGTCGAGCTCGGCCGCGGCCTCGGCGGCATCGGTCAGGCTCTCGACGAGGTGCGACGGCACCTGGTTCGAGAACTTGTAGTAGATCTTGTGCTCGAGACTGGCCCAGAAGTCCATCGCGATGGTGCGGAACTGCACTTCGACCGGCACCGAGAGCGCTCCGGTCGACAGGAAGACCGGAACCTCGATGATCGCGTGGAGGCTCTTGTAGCCGTTGTCCTTCGGGGTTGCGATGTAGTCCTTGACGGTGACGACGGTCACGTCGTCCTGCGCGGTGAGCAGGTCGAACAAACGGTAGACGTCGGCCACGAAGCTGCAGGTCACACGCACGCCGGCGATGTCGGTGATCTCGGCGCGGATGCGCTCGAAGTCCGGCTCGGCGATGCCCTTGCGGGCGATCTTCTCGACGATGCTGTCGGGAGTCTTCAGGCGGCTCTTGACGTGCTCGATCGGGTTGTACGCGTGGTGGTGGGTGAACTCGTCACGAAGGATCGAGATCTTCGTCTCGACCTCCCGCATCCCGAACTCGTACTCGCGCAGGAAGCGCTGGAACTCATCGCGGAGCTCCCGAGTCTGCTGGATGGCGTCGTCGGTGACCTGGAGGGACGTCATGACTCCGACGTTACGCGTTCGTGATCGGAAGTGGCTGTGCATCGTCGATGAGAAATCGAGTCGCACCGTCGATGAGAGATGGGGTCGCACCCCGTTGACGATGTCGGAGCCCGGGTCTAGAACGGAGGACATGACCAGCGCAGGAGAGAAGTGGACCGAAGCGTACGTCGAGGCTTGGAAGTCGAACGATCCCCAGCAGATCGCGGCGCTCTTCAGTGAGGACGCCAAGTATCTGACGAGCCCCGATTCCGAGCCGCGCGTGGGCCGAGCCGACATCGTGGCGGGCTGGCTCGAGGATCTCGACGACCCGGACACCTGGTCGTGCGGGAGGATGCCGGCTTCGTGGCGGTCGAGGGTCGGACGAAGTATCCCTCCGAACGCGACTATCTCAACCTCTGGATCGTGCGTCTGGATGACGAGGGCCGGGCGACCGAATTCACCGAGTGGTACATGCCGAGGCCGCACGAGGACTGATCGGGCGCACACCCTCGCACCGACCCGTAAGGATTCCGTGAGGACAGCGCATCCGCCCGTAGGGATTCCGTGAGGAACGCGTGAGGAAGGCGTTCGCGGGCGTAGTGTCGCCCGACGTGTCAGATGAATCCAGGGACAACACCGACGCCCCTCCCCGCGCCAAGCGCATCCTCATCGGCGACCCGCTGACGAGCGAACAGGTCGACGATCAGCTGCTCCCGAAGAAGATGGCGCTGCCGATCTTCGCGTCGGACGCACTGAGCTCTGTCGCCTACGCACCGCAGGAACTCGTGATGATCCTGCTGATCGGCGGCCTGACGTTCCTGTCGTTCACGCCGCTGGTCGCCGTCGCGGTCGTCGTGCTGCTGATCGTGGTGGTGCTGAGCTACCGCCAGCTCATCAAGGCGTATCCGTCGGGCGGCGGCGACTACGAGGTCGCCTCGAAGAACCTCGGCGAGATCCCGGGCGTCATCGTGGCCGCCGCTCTGCTGGTCGACTACGTGCTCACGGTCGCCGTGTCGGTGGCATCCGGTGTCGACAACATCATCTCGGCGGTGCCGGAGCTCGATCCGCTGCGGGTCGAACTGGCGGTCGGCTTCGTGATCCTGATCATCCTCGTGAACCTGCGCGGTGTGCGCGAGGCCTCGCTCGTGTTCGCGATCCCGACCTATGTCTTCATCGCCTCGGTCGGCTTCATGATCGTGACGGGACTCATCCGCACGTTCCTCGGCGATGCGCCGGTCGCTTCCAGTGCCGAGTTCGCGGTGAACGCCGAGAACCTCGGCCAGGCCGCCGTCATCCTCCTGATCCTCCGCGCCTTCTCGAGCGGATGCTCCGCCCTCACCGGCGTCGAGGCCGTCTCGAACGGCGTGCCAGCCTTCCGCACCCCGAAGGTGCGCAACGCGCAGTCGACGCTGGTGCTCATGGGCTCGATCGCGGCCTGCCTGTTCGCCGGCCTCACAGCCCTCGCACTGATCACCGGCGTGCACTACGCCGAGAACCCCTGCGACCTGATCGGCTTCGACTGCTCCAACCCGCAGCCGAGCCTGATGGCGCAGATCGCATCGGCCACGTTCGGCGGTGGCAGCATCATGTTCTTCATCATCCAGGCCGCGACCGCGTGCGTGCTGCTGCTCGCGGCGAACACCGCCTTCAACGGGTTCCCGCTGCTCGGGTCGGTGCTCGCTCGCGACGGCTACGCACCGAAGTCGCTGAACACCCGCGGCGATCGCCTGGTGTTCTCGAACGGCATGATCGTGCTCGGCATCGCCGCGATCGCGGTGCTCGTGATCTTCCAGGCGAAGCTCACGACGCTGATCCAGCTGTACATCATCGGCGTGTTCGTCTCGTTCTCGCTCGGGCAGATCGGCATGGTGCGGCACTGGAAGCGCGTGCTGCGGGGGCCGGCCGAGAAGACGCCGGGCTCGGGGGTCGACGGTGCTTCGGCATCCGATCGCCGCTCGGCGAAGATGGGCCTGATCATCAACTCGCTCGGTGCCGCGATGACGGTCACGGTGCTGCTGATCGTGACGATCACCAAGTTCACCCACGGCGCGTATCTGGTGTTCTTCGCGATCCCCGTGCTCGCCTTCCTGATGATGGGCGTCAAGCGGTACTACCGCGACGTGGAGCACGAGATCGCCATCGACGACACCACGAAGTTCGGTGCGACCGGCGACCTCGCGATCGTGCTCGTCAACCGTCTGCAGAAACCGGTCATCAAGGCCATCGACTATGCGATCGCCGCGAAGCACGGCAAGACGCTCGCGGTGCACGTCGCCGTGGCATCCGACGATGCCGCGCAGCTGCAGAAGGACTGGGCCGACCATCTCGTGCCGATCCCGCTCGTGATCGTCGAGTCGCCGTATCGGTCGTTCGCCCAGCCGGTGTCGCAGTTCATCAAGCAGTACCGCGAGAAGCACGGCTCATCGGTCGTCACCGTGTACCTGCCGCAGTACATCGTGGGGCACTGGTGGGAGACGTTCCTGCACAACCGCCGCTCGCGTCGCCTCGCCAACCAGCTGATGCTCGTGCACGGGGTGTCGATCACGCTCGTGCCGTGGCTGCTCGACTCGTCGGAGCTGATCTACGGTCGGCGCTCGCGACCCCTCCCCGGTCAGGAGCGCGCCGGCCGCCCGGTCGTCGTGAACGGACGCCGAGCGCACCGACCTGAGGGACCGCCCGAGGGGTGAGCCGGCTCCGGCTCCCACTCGCCGCTTCCGGTTGCAGTTCGTGCCGCCCCGGGAACCCCGCCTCACCTTCCGGTCGCAGTTCGTGCCGCCCCTGATCGATCTCGGCGGCACAAAGTGCGACCGGAGCGGGCAGGAGACGGATGCTGCGTGCGCAGCCGCTCAGGATGCGGCGAGAACGCCCCCGAGGATCTCGGCCGCCTCGGCGAACCGCGACGGGTCGGCGTTGGCATAGTTGAGGCGCACATAGGCGCCTGAGGGCTCGGCGGGGAACCACTCGGATCCGGGAGAGATGATGAGGCCGCGAGCCTCGCAAGCGCCGACGACGGAGATGACATCAGTGCCCTCGGGAAGCCGTGCCCACAGGTTGAGGCCACCGGCGGGAACCGTCTCGACGGTCGCGGCCGGAGCATGCTCGGCGAGGCTCGCGAGCAGCAGATCACGGCGCGCCCTCAGCTGATCCCGGAATCCGCGAAGGTGGCTCCGCCACGCGGGCTGGGTCACCACGTCGAGGGCCGCCGCCTGCAGCAGCCCGCTCACGTACATCGACTCGGCGGCACGGTCGGCGAGGATGCGCTCGCGCGCCGGACCCCGCACGATCACCGCGGCGATCCGCAGTGCGGGCGAGACGCTCTTGGTCAGCGAACGGAGATAGACGACATGGCCGTCATCGTCCATCGCCGCGACCGGACGGGGGTCGCCGTCGATCGCCAGGTCGTGCGCCCAGTCGTCTTCGATGAGGAAGGCCCCATGCCGCCGCACGGTCTCGAGGACGGCGAGGCCGGTCGACGCGGGCCATCGGGCGCCGGTCGGGTTCGCGAATGTGGGCTGCGCGTAGAACGCACGAGCGCCGGTCTCGACGAACGCCCGCTCGACGGCATCCGGATCGGGCCCGTCCGGACCCGACGGGATCGGCACCAGCACCACCCCGGCCTGCTCGGCGGCGAGAAGAGCGCCCCAGTAGGTGGGCGACTCGATCAGCAGAGGCTGACCGGCCCCGACCGCGGCACGGAAGATGGAGCTCAGCCCGCTCTGGCTGCCCGCGATCACGAGCGCATCCCTGGCGGATGCCGGACTGACGTCTGCGGGGGCGGATGCCGCCAGCTCGGCAGCGAACCAGGCCTGGAGTTCTGGACGACCGGCAGCCGGAGAGCGGATGAGCGCCGACGAGGTGCGCGCGGCGCGCGCGATCGCCTGGCGAACGAGCCGTTCGGGAAGCAGGTCGATGGCGGGGTACCCCGAGTGCATGCCGATCGCATCGGGGGCGACGGTGCGCTGCGACGAGGTGAGACCGGCGAGTCGGGCGGGCGGTGCGCCGAGCGCGGAGGTCTGCCAGCCGTAGTCCGCGGCGCGGGACGGCCGCTGCGCCCGCACGAACGTGCCCGCCCCCGGCCTCGACTCGACCAGCCCCAGGCGCGCCAGGCGCGCCATGGCCTTCTGGACCGTGACCGGGCTCGCGCCGTATTCGGCCACGAGGGCTCGATTCGACGGCACGCGCGCGCCCGGTGCGGCCGACGCGATCCACCGGCGAAGGCCCGTCACGATACGGTCACTGCTATCCTTGCTCATGAAAGAACAGAGTAGCGTTATCGCACACGCTCCCGAACCGCTATCCTCACGCGCGGGACTCTGGTGGGGGCTCCTCGGCGTCACGGCCTTCTCCTTCACTCTCCCGTTCACCCGCATCGCGGTCGGCGGCCTCTCGCCGCTCTTCATCGGATCCGGCCGCGCGGTCGTCGCCGCCGTACTCGCCGCCCTGGCGTTGGCGGCGACGCGTCAGCATCCGCCCACCAGCCCGCAGTGGTGGCGGCTCGCGATCGTCGCCGGCGGCGTGGTCGCGGGCTTTCCCCTGCTGACGTCGTTCGCGATGACCGCGGCACCCGCAAGCCACGGCGCCGTGGTGATCGGTCTGCTGCCGGCCGCGACCGCCGTGATGGTGGTGCTGCGCACTCGCGAACGCCCCGGACGAGCGTTCTGGTGGTTCGCCACCCTGGGCGCCGCCGCGGCTGTCGTCTTCGCGTCGCTGCAGGACGGCGGTCTCGGAGAACTCCACTGGGCCGATCTGCTGCTGTTCGGGGCAGTGATCGCGGCGGCCATCGGCTACGCCGAGGGCGGGTTACTCGCGCGGGAGATCGGCTCATGGCAGACCGTGTCCTGGGCGCTCGTGCTTGCGGCACCGCTGATGCTCGCGCTGACCCTGGCATCGGCGCTCACCGACCCGCCGACCGCCACGCCCGCGCAATGGCTCGCCTTCGCATACCTCGCCGTCGTCAGCATGTTCCTCGGATTCTTCGCCTGGTATCGCGGGCTTGCGATCGGCCCCATGGCCCACGTCAGCCAGATCCAGCTCGTTCAACCCGTGATGAGCATCGCCTGGGCCGCACTGCTGCTTCACGAGGAGGTCGGCTGGCCCACCGCGCTCGGCGGCATATCCGTGATCCTGTGCGCCGCGCTGGCGGTGCGCACCCGTCTGAATCATTCCCGACCCACCACCCACTCGCGACACGAGGAGTCATGATGCGCCACACACCCCGTTACCTGATGACCGACCCGCTCGAGGTGAAGCGCCTCATCCGCGGCAACCCCTGGGCCACTTTCGTGTCGCCCGCGAGCACGGGACTGGTCGCCTCGCACTACCCCGTTCTGCTGATCGAGGATGACGCGGAGATCGTGATCGCCAGTCACTTCGGCCGCCCCGACGAGCAGGTGCACGAGCTGGGGGACCACGAAGTGCTCGTGATCATCCAGGGTCCACACGACTACGTGTCGCCGAGTCTCTATGCCCCGGGAGATCTGGTGCCGACCTGGAACCACGTCACCGCCCATCTCTACGGCACTCCCGAGCTCCTCAGCGAGGAGGAGAACTACGCCATGCTCTCGCAATTGACCGACCACTTCGAGAGCGGAAATCCCCACGGACGCAGCCTGTCGGAGGACGAGGCCGGCACGCGGCGAGCAGCGAAGGGCACCATCGGCCTGAGGATGCGTGTCGAACGCTTCGACGCACGCGCCAAACTCAGTCAGAACAAATCCACCGAGGTGCGTGAGACCATCACCGGACGATTCGACGAGACGAATGCGGCGCTGGCGGCCGAGATGCGGCGCGGGTGATTCCTCGCCGCTTCCGGTTGCAGTTCGTGCCGCCCCGGGACCCCCGCCTCCGCTTCCGGTCGCAGTTCGTGCCGCCTCGGGAACCCCGCCGCCGCTTCCGGTTGCAGTTCGTGCCGCCCCGGGAACCCCGCCTCACCTTCCGGTCGCAGTTCGTGCCGCTTCCGCCCGATCTCGGCGGCACAAAGTGCGACCGGAGCGAGAAGCAGACGGATGCTGGCTGCGCAGCCGCCTCAATAGGCTGGGTCGATGACCGATTCGCCGCACTCCGATGTCTGGCCCGTTCGCACCGAGCGCCTGCAGATCCGTCCGATGACCGCATCCGACATCGATGCGATGTGGGCGTGGCGGCAGCTGCCCGACGTGAACCGCTGGCTGGGCCTCGCGCCAGACACGATCGAGGCGTTCCGCGAGCGGTACCTCGACCCCGAACGGCTCGATGCGATGCACATCGTCGAGCTGGTCGCGGAGAACGGTGAGGCGACCCCGATCGGCGACATCATGATCAGGATCGGTGACGGGTGGGGTCAGCTCGAGGTCGCCGACCAGGCGAAGGGCGTCGAGGCCGAGCTCGGCTGGGTGCTCGATCCCGGCTACACCGGACGAGGCTATGCGACCGAGGCGATCCGCGCGGTGATCGACGTCTGCTTCGGCCCGCTGGGGCTGCGCCGGGTGCACGCCGGATGCTTCGCCGACAACGAGCCGTCGTGGCGCCTGATGGAGCGGCTCGGAATGCGGCGCGAGGAATTCAGCCGCAAGACCGCGCTGCATCGCTCGGGCGAGTGGCTCGACGGCATGAACTACGGCATCCTCGCGGAGGAGTGGGCGGTCAGCTGACGGCTCCAGAGTCTGTACTCAGCCTGAGACGAGCGCGAGCACGAGCGTCGCGACGAGCACCGTCGGCACCGCGACGATCGCACCCCACAGCATGAGGCCGCCCCAGCGGATCTCGACGCCGAGCGACACCACCCGGTGATGCCACAGCAGGGTCGCGAGCGATGCCCACGGCGTGATGAGCGGGCCGAGGTTCACCCCGATCAGCAGTGCCATGAGCGCCACGGGGTCACCGGCTGCGGGTTCGAGGATCAGGTAGGCCGGCAGGTTGTTCACGCCGTTGGCGGCGAGCGCTCCCGCGGCCGAGAGACGCAGCAGCTCGACGGGTGCGTGCCCACTGGTGGCGAGCACCGACAGGAAGTCGAGGAGGCCGTTCGCGTGCGCCGTCTCGACCACGACGAACAGAGCCCCCGCCAGGCCGATCGCCTGCCACGGCACGAGCGACAGTCGCAGCACGTGTCGCCGCCGGATGCCGAAGAGCACGATGAGGCTCACCGCGGCGACGGTCGCGGGGATCCAGACGTCATGGGTCAGTGCGAGCAGCGGCATCAGCAGCAGAAGCACACCGGCGGCACCCCAGAACAGCACGCGGTCAGACGGCTGTCCTCCTGCCGGCACCCGATATCCGCCGACGAGCGTGCGCCGGTGGCGGAGAGTGAGGATCAGCACGGGGATCAGCACGCCGACGAGCGTCGGGGCCCAGCTGAGCGCCAGGAACGAGAGCGGGTCGTCACCGATCGCGCGCGCGGCCAGCAGGTTGGTGAGATTCGAGACCGGCAGGGCGAGCGATGCGGTGTTCGCGAGCCACACGGTCACCAGGGCGAAGGGCAGGGGTGGGATGCCGACGCTCTGCGCGAGCACGACGACGACCGGTGTGACGATCACCGCTGTGGTGTCGAGGGAGAGGAACACGGTGCTGATCACCGCGAGCACCACCACCGACACCCACAGCAGGATGACCCGACCATGCCCCCACCGCGCGAGGCGCTGGGCGACCACGTCGAACACGGCCGCATCGCGCGCCAGCTCGGCGACGATCGTGATCGCCACGACGAACCCGAGCACCGGCGTGATGCGGGCGCCGAGCGCCCCGGCATCCGCACGAGGAAGGATGCCGGAGACGATGCAGACCACCGCGACGGCGATGAGCACCAGGACGATGATCGTCCCCGCGCCCAGCCGCCGTCGCGTTGCACTCACTCGCTGAGTGTAGATCCGTCAGCCTGTGACGTTCAGTCCTCGTCCCAGGGCAGTTTCACCACGGGCAGGATGTAGACCCGGCCCATGACGGCGGTCGGATGCTTCGCCATGAAGCTCGCCGCTTCGTCGATCGACTCTGCGGTGACGATGTCGTAGCCCGCGAACCACTCCTTGAACTCGGGGAACGGCCCGTCGGTGACGAGCACCGTGCCGTCACGCACCGCGACCGACTTCGCCTCCTCGGGGCCCGCGACGGGTGCGCCCTCGCCCAGGCTGCCGGCCGCCCTGCCCTCATCCGCCCAGTCTTCGAGCAGGCGCTGATCCTCGCCCTGCGACATCGTGCCGCCGGTCGGATCGGTCATGTGGATCACGAGGTACTTGTTGCTCATCTGCTCTCTCCGTTCGATGCAGGCCCGGGCGTTCCGGGTGCGGGTGGCGTCGCGAGTTCGTCGCGGCGCCGGGTCAGGTGGACGATCTCGGCGGTGTTGTCGGCCAGCGCGATCGCACGTGCGTATGCGCCGAGGGCCTCTGCCTCGCGGCCCGCGGCTCGCAGCAGTTCGGCGCGCGTCACGTGGAACCCGTGGAAGTGGTCGAGCGCGTCGTGCAGCTGCTCGACGAGTGGCAGAGCCTGCCCGGGCGAGTCCCGTTCCGCGAGCGCGACCGCCTTGCTCAGGGCTACGACCGGGCTCGGGTCGATCCGCTCGAGCTGCTCGTAGAGTCCGACGATGCGCGCCCAATCGGTGTCGGCGGCGTCCTTCGCTCGCACGTGCACCGCGTTGATCTCGGCCAGCAGCCGATGGCGACCGGGCGCCGCAGCGAGCGGCTCTTCGAGAAGCGCGAGCCCCTGCTCGACGAGCTCGAGGTTCCAGGTCGCGCGGTCCTGCTCGTCCAGGCGCACCAGTTCGCCATCGTCGGTGACTCTGGCGGCGGCACGCGCCTCGCTGAGCAGCATCAGCGCCAGCAGCCCCGCGACCTCCGCGTCGTCGGGCAGCAGCTCGCGGAGCAGCCCGGTGAGCCTGATGGCCTCGCCCGTCAGTTCCCGACGCAGGGCAGGCACGTCGGCGCCCGAGGCGAAGTACCCCTCGTTGAAGATCAGGTAGAGCACGGTGAGCACTCCGTCGATCCGGGCCGGAAGGTCGTCGGCCGCGGGCATCCGGTATGGGATCTGCTCGGTCTTGATCTTCGCCTTGGCCCGGGTGATGCGCTGCCGCACCGTGGACTCCTGGATGAGGAACGCCCGCGCGATCTCTTCGACGGTGAGACCCCCGACGATTCGCAGAGTCAGGGCGACGCGCGCCTCGAGCGACAGCGCCGGGTGGCAGCAGGTGAAGAGGAGGCGCAGGCGATCGTCGTCGATGACTCCTGTGGGCTCCGGTGTCTCGGGATCGTGCAGCATGAGCGCCTCCCGCTGCTTGGCGTCGCGGAAGGACTCCCGGCGGAGCCGATCGATGGCCTTGCGATAGGCCGTGGTGGTGATCCAGCCGGCGGGGTTGGGGGGCACTCCCTCGTCCGGCCACCGCTCAGAGGCTGCGGCGAAGGCCTCTGCCGCCATCTCCTCGGCGAGGTCGAGATCACCGCATCTGCGGGTGAGACCACCGACGATGCGCGCCCACTCGTCGCGGTAGACCTGCGTGACGCGCGCCGCGACGACGGCGTTCACCGAGAATCCTCGATCCGACCTCGTCGCCGCGTCACCTGTGGTCTCTCCGTCCGCTCGATCGAGCAGGTTCCGCTCCGAGCCCGCCTCAAGGACGATCATCCCGGTTCCCCGCTCGCGCCGGAAGAGATGCGTGCCCAGACGCGGCGAGCGCGCTCTCGGAGGGAGAGACGTCGGATCAGACCCGGATGCTCGAGTGCCGCCCGCCGTCGCATGATCCGCTCCTCGGCTTCCTCAGCCTCGAGCCGGTAGACGAGGTTCGCCACCATCGGGTCGTTGTACACAGCCATCACCGCGTCTCTCGTGTCGTGGGGCGACCGCGTATCGGCCTCTCCACCTTCACCACGAACGGCGATCGACGGATGCGACAACGAGGCGCGAGAAAAGTTCGAACCCGTGCGGGATGTGAGCATCCCGCATGCATCCCGCACGCCCCCGTAGGCAAAGCGTGAGGATCGCCATATGCCGGTCTGCACGGGAGTTGTATCGAGTCTCGTGCTCGACATCATCTACATCGCGCTGACTCTCGCGCTGTTCGCCCTCGTCTCCCTGGTTGCGAAGGGGGTGGAGCGACTGTGATCGTCTTCGAGATCATCGCCGCCGCCCTCGCCGTGGCCGCCGTCGTCTACCTCGTGGTGGCTCTCGTCGCCCCGGAGAAGTTCTGATGGGCGCCGGCACCGAACTCTGGTTCGGCGTCCTGCAGGCTGCCGTCCTCATCGTCGCCCTCGTGCTGCTCTACCGCCCTGTCGGCGACTACATGGCCCATGTCTTCAGCACCCCTCGTGACCTGAGGGCCGAGCGGGGCCTCTACCGCCTGATCGGCGTCGACCCGGCATCCGAGCAGACCTGGCGGGCGTACGCCCGCAGCGTGCTCGCGTTCTCGGTCGTCGGCCTGCTGCTGGTCTACGGGCTGCAGCGCCTGCAGGGCTTCCTGCCCCAGTCGCTCGGCCTCCCCGCGGTGCCCGAGGGGCTGGCGTTCAACACCGCCGCGTCGTTCGTCGCGAACACGAACTGGCAGTCGTACTCGCCCGAGCAGACCATGGGCTACACGGTGCAGCTCGCCGGCCTCACGGTGCAGAACTTCGTCTCGGCAGCCGTCGGCCTGGCCGTCGCGGTCGCTCTGATCCGCGGCCTCGCTCGCCGCGGGTCGACCACGATCGGCAACTTCTGGGTCGACCTGATCCGCGGACTCGGACGCATCCTGCTGCCGATCGCGCTGCTCGCCGCCATCGCCCTCATCGCCGGCGGCGTGGTGCAGAACTTCGCCGGCTTCACCGATGTGACGACGGTCTCGGGCGGCACGCAGACGATCCCCGGCGGGCCGGTCGCCTCACAGGAGGCCATCAAGCTGCTCGGCACCAACGGCGGCGGCTTCTTCAACGCCAACTCCGCGCACCCGTTCGAGAACCCGACCGGCTGGACCAGTCTGCTGCAGATCCTGCTGATCCTCGTGATCCCGTTCGCGCTGCCCCGCACGTTCGGCCGCATGATCGGCGACAACCGTCAGGGCTATGCGATCGCCGCGGTGATGGGCACGATCTTCCTGGTCTCGACGTTCGCGCTCTCGGCCCTCGAACTCGCCGGCCGCGGCAGCGCCCCCGAGCTCGCGGGCGCCGCCATGGAGGGCAAAGAAGTGCGCTTCGGCATCCTCGGCTCCACCCTGTTCGGCAGCGCCAGCACGTTGACGTCGACCGGAGCGGTCAACTCGATGCACGACTCGTACACGGCGCTCGGCGGCATGATGCCGATGCTCAACATGATGCTCGGCGAGGTCGCGCCCGGCGGTGTCGGCTCGGGCCTCTACGGCATGCTCGTGCTCGCGATCATCGCGGTGTTCGTCGGCGGACTGCTCGTGGGCCGCACGCCCGAATACCTCGGCAAGCGCATCGGCCCGAAGGAGATCAAGCTCGCGAGCCTCTACATCCTCGTGACGCCGACTCTCGTGCTGATCGGCACAGCGCTCAGTTTCGCGGTTCCCGGCATCCGCTCCGACGTTGAGTCGACGAGCATCCTGAACCCCGGCGTGCACGGCATGAGCGAGGTGCTCTACGCGTTCACCTCGGCGGCGAACAACAACGGCTCGGCCTTCGCCGGGCTCACCGCGAACACCCCGTGGTTCAACACCGCACTGGGAGTCGGGATGCTGCTCGGCCGGTTCCTCCCGATCGTCCTCGTGCTGGCTCTGGCGGGGTCGTTCGCCGCGCAGCAGCGCGTGCCCGAGAACACCGGAACACTGCCCACGCACCGACCGCAGTTCGTCGGCCTCCTCGCCGCCGTCGCGGTCATCATCACGGCACTCACCTACTTCCCGGTGCTCGCACTGGGACCCCTCGCTGAAGGACTCGTCTGACATGACACTCACCACCACGCCCTCCGAGACGCCGTCGGAACAGCAGGATGCTGTGGCATCCGCCCCGACCGCACCGCCCCGCTCGTTCGGCTGGGCGCAGCTGACCCAGGCCCTGCCCGGCGCACTGCGCAAGCTGAACCCGGCGTCTCTCGTGCGCAACCCCGTCATGCTGCTCGTCTGGGTCGGTGCCGCGTTCACCACCGTGCTCGCGATCGCCGAGCCGTTCCTCGGCGGCCCCGCCGACTCGGGCGGAACCCCGGTGCCCGCACCGTTCACCTGGGGCATCGCGATCTGGCTGTGGCTGACCGTGCTGTTCGCCAACGTCGCCGAGTCCGTGGCCGAGGGGCGCGGCAAAGCTCAGGCCGCGAGCCTGCGCAAGACCCGCACGAGCACCATGGCCCGACGGGTGGTGCGGTACGACGCGACAGCGGATGCCACGGCCGAGCGCACCGAGACGGTCGACGTCTCGTCGGCCGAGCTGCAGCGCGACGACATCGTCATCGTCACGGCGGGCGAGCTGATCCCGGGCGACGGCGACATCGTCGCGGGCATCGCGACCGTCGACGAATCGGCCATCACGGGTGAGAGCGCCCCGGTCATCCGCGAATCCGGCGGCGACCGCAGCGCCGTCACCGGAGGCACGCGCGTGCTGTCGGATCGCATCGTCGTGCGCATCACCTCGAAGCCCGGCGAGACGTTCGTCGACCGCATGATCGCGCTCGTCGAGGGCGCCAGCCGTCAGCGCACGCCGAACGAGATCGCGCTCAACATCCTGCTCGCGAGCCTCTCGATCGTGTTCGTCATCGTGGTGCTCGCACTCAACCCGATCGCCTCGTATGCGGCGTCCCCCGTCAGCATCCCGGTGCTGATCGCCCTGCTCGTGTGCCTGATCCCGACCACGATCGGCGCTCTGCTCTCGGCCATCGGCATCGCCGGCATGGACCGCCTCGTGCAGCGCAACGTGCTCGCCATGTCGGGCCGCGCCGTCGAGGCCGCAGGAGACGTGACGACCCTGCTGCTCGACAAGACCGGCACCATCACCTACGGCAACCGTCGAGCCCACGAGGTGCTGCGGCTCGGAGGCGTCGACCCCGACAAGCTGCTGCGCGTCGCCGCACTCTCGTCGCTCGCCGACCCGACCCCCGAAGGCGCCTCGATCGTCGAGCTGGCGCTGAGCCGCGGCATCCGGGTCGACGAGCCCGCGGATGCCGTGGTCGTGCCGTTCACCGCACAGACCCGCATGTCGGGCCTCGACCTGGCCGACGGCACGCAGATCCGCAAGGGCGCAGGGTCGGCGATCAGCGCCTGGCTCGGGCTCGACACGGATGCTGAACTCACCGGCCTCGTCGACGGCGTCGCCTCGAGCGGCGGCACCCCCCTGGTGGTCGCCGTGAAGCACGCGGCGGGAACCGGCGAAGTGCTCGGCGTCGTGCACCTCAAGGACATCGTGAAAGACGGCCTGCGCGAGCGCTTCGAGGAGCTCCGCAGCATGGGCATCCGCACGGTCATGATCACCGGCGACAACCCGCTGACCGCCGCCGCGATCGCGAAGGAGGCGGGGGTCGACGATTTTCTCGCCGAGGCGACCCCCGAGCAGAAGCTCGAGCTGATCAAGCGCGAACAGGAGGGTGGCCGACTCGTCGCCATGACCGGTGACGGCACGAACGACGCGCCCGCTCTCGCCCAGGCCGACGTCGGCGTCGCGATGAACACCGGCACGTCGGCGGCGAAGGAAGCCGGCAACATGGTCGACCTCGACTCGGATCCGACCAAGCTCATCGACATCGTGCGCATCGGCAAGCAGCTGCTCATCACACGAGGCGCGCTCACGACGTTCTCGCTCGCGAACGACATCGCCAAGTACTTCGCGATCATCCCGGCGATGTTCATGGGTGTCTTCCCGGGGCTCGCTGCGCTGAACATCATGCAGCTGCACTCGCCGGCATCCGCGGTGACCAGCGCGATCATCTTCAACGCGATCGTGATCGTGTTCCTGATCCCGCTCGCGCTCCGAGGGGTGAAGTATCGCCCGGCGAGCGCCTCGCAGATCCTGCAGCGCAACCTGCTCGTCTACGGCCTGGGCGGAGTGATCGCACCGTTCATCGGCATCAAGCTGATCGACCTCGTCATCACCCTCATCCCCGGTTTCTGAGCGCGTTTCGACTCGCTCCGCTCGCTCAACGACCGACCTTCGAAAGGCCTCTCATGTCCTCCTCCCGCACCGCGGCCCGCACCGCCGGCGTCGCCATCCGCGCGATGCTCGTGCTCACCCTCGTGCTCGGCGTCGGCTACACGCTCGTCGTCACCGGCATCGGCCAGCTGCTGCTGCCGTTCCAGGCGAACGGCTCACCGCTGGCCGACGGCAAAGGCAGCTCGCTGATCGGGCAGTCCTTCACGGATGCCGACGGCGAGGCGCTGCCCGAGTACTTCCAGTCGCGTCCGTCTGCGGCAGGCGACGGCTACGACGGAGCGGGCTCGAGCGGCAGCAACCTCGGCCCGGAGAACCCCGACCTCGTCGCGGCGATCGGCGAGCGCCAGGCGGCCATCGCCGAGCGCGAGGGCGTGAGCGTCGATGCCGTGCCGGCCGACGCCGTGACCGCTTCGGGCTCGGGCCTCGATCCGCACATCAGCGTCGCCTACGCGCTGCTGCAGGTGCCGCGGGTCGCGGCCGAACGGGGCCTGCCCGAACAGCAGGTGCGCGACCTCGTGGAGTCTAGGATTCAAGGGCGGGATCTGGGATTCCTCGGCGACGAGCGCATCAACGTCGCCGAACTCAATCTCGCGCTCGATGAGCAGGAGGGCTGATGACGGCAGAGCGGATGCCGCGGCGCGGCCGACTCCGCGTGCTGCTCGGCGCGGCCCCCGGGGTCGGCAAGACCTTCGAGATGCTGGTCGAAGGGCGCCGGCTGCTCGATGAGGGCCGCGATGTGGTGATCGCGATCGTCGAGACGCATGAGCGCGCGGCGACCGCGGCCCAGACAATCGGCATCCCCGAGGTTCCCCGCCGCACCGACCTGCACAGGGGCGTGCCGCTGAGCGAGATGGATCTGGATGCCGTACTCGCACGTCGTCCTGAGATCGCCCTCGTCGACGAGCTCGCCCACACGAACACCCCCGGGTCGCAGAACCGCAAGCGCTGGCAGGACGTCGACATGCTGCGGGATGCGGGCATCGACGTCGTCACGACCGTCAATGTGCAGCACATCGAATCGTTGAACGCGGTGGTCGAGAAGATCACCGGCATCGCGCAGCAGGAGACGATCCCCGATGCGGTGGTGCGCGCGGCCGACGAGATCGAGGTCGTCGACCTGGCGCCGCAGTCGCTGCGCGACCGACTCTCGGCCGGACTCGTGTACCCCGCCGAGCGCATCGACGCGGCCCTGTCGAACTACTTCCGCCTGGGCAACCTCACGGCACTGCGCGAACTCGCACTGCTGTGGCTGGCCGACGAGGTCGACAGCGCGCTGCGCAGCTACCGCGCCGACCACGGCATCGAGGGCACCTGGCAGGCGCGCGAGCGCGTGGTCGTCGCCCTCACCGGAGGCCCCGAGGGCGAGACGCTGCTGCGACGAGGCGCGCGCATCGCCGCGAGATCGGCCGGCGGCGAACTGCTCGCGGTGCATGTCGCAGCGCAAGACGGGCTGCGCGACGAGACCCCGGGTGCTCTCGCAGCGCAGCGCTCCCTGGTCGAGTCGCTCGGCGGCAGCTTCCACCAGATCATCGGCGACGACATCCCCGAGACCCTCGTCGAGTTCGCGCAGGGAGCGGATGCCACGCAGCTCGTGATCGGCGTCAGCAGACGGGGCCGCCTCGCGGCCGCGTTGACCGGACCCGGCATCGGATCCGAGGTCATCCGCCGCTCGGGTGACATCGACGTGCACATCGTGACCCATGCCGCTGCGGGCGGACGCATCGCACTCCCCCGCATCACCGGTGGTGCGCTCGGGTGGCGACGACAGGTGCTCGGGTTCGCGGTGGCACTCGTCTTCGGGCCGCTGCTGTCGTGGGCGATGTTCGCCTTCCGCAGCCCCGAGTCGATCACCGTCGAGGTGCTGGCCTTCCAGCTGCTCGTCGTGATCGTGGCCCTCGTCGGCGGGGTCCGCCCCGCCGTCTTCGCGGCGGTGCTGTCGGGCATCACCCTCGACTTCCTGTTCGTCGCTCCGCTCTTCACCATCACCATCGCGCATCCGCTGCACGTGCTCGCCCTCGCGCTGTACGTGACGATCGCCATCCTCGTGAGCATCATCGTCGACCAGGCGGCCCGGCGTGCCCGCACCGCGCAGCGAGCGGCCGCCGAGGCCGAACTGCTCGCCGCGGTCGCGGGGAACGTGCTGCGCGGAGACAACGCCGTGCTCGCCCTCGTCAGCCGCACCCGCGAGGCGTTCGGGCTCACCGGCGTGCGACTGCTCAGCGCCGAGGGCGAGGTGCTCGCCAGCGACGGCGAACCTGTTCCCGACGGTCGCGCGACGACGATCGCGGTCGGCTCGGGCCCTGCGCCCGCCGTGCTCGAACTGCACGGCGAACCCCTCGACACTCCCGCCCGTCGCCTGCTCGATGCGATAGTCGCCCAGATCGCCGCAGCGATCGAGCACACCGACCTGCGGGCGACCGCCCGAGAGGTCGCCGCCCTCGCCGAGACCGATCAGGTGCGCAGCGCTCTGCTCTCAGCCGTCAGCCACGACCTGCGCCGCCCGCTCGCCTCGGCCGTCGCTGCGATCGGCGGACTGCGCGGGGCGCACTCGCTGTCGGCATCCGACCGCGAAGAGCTGCTCGCCACCGCCGACGAGAGCCTCGCGACTCTCTCCTCGCTCGTGACCGACCTGCTCGACGTCAGTCGAGTGCAGGCCGGGGTGCTGGCGGTCTCGACCATGCGTCTCGATGTCGCGGGCCCCGTGCTCGCCGCCGTCGACGAGCTCGGCCTCGGCCCGTCGGATGTCGAGCTGGCACTGGACGCCGAACTGCCCGCCGTCTCGGCCGATCCGGTGCTGCTCCAGCGCGTGCTCGTCAACGTGATCGCCAACGCGCACCGCCACTCGCCGGTCGAGAGCCGGGTGATCGTCTCGACGAGCACGATCGGCGACCACGCCGAGATCCGCATCATCGACCGCGGGGCCGGGGTTCCGGCCGAGAAGCGCGACGAGATCTTCCAGCCGTTCCAGCGGCTCGGCGACACCGACAACACCACCGGCCTCGGCCTCGGCCTCGCTCTGTCGCGCGGTTTCGCCGAGGGGATGGGCGGTACTCTGACACCCGAGGACACCCCCGGCGGTGGACTCACCATGGTCATCTCGCTGCCCCTGGCAGCAGAGCCCGATCCCCTGCAGGAGGAGACGGAGTGAAGCTCCTCATCGCCGACGACGATCCCCAGATGGTGCGAGCATTGCGCATCACGCTCGCCGCCCACGGATACGAGGTTGTCGTGGCTGCCGACGGCGCCGCCGCCGTGGCCGCCGCCGCGCAGACGCATCCCGACCTCATCATGCTCGATCTCGGCATGCCGCGGCTCGACGGCATCGAGGTGATCCAGGCGCTGCGCGGATGGACGAACGTGCCGATCATCGTCGTGTCCGGGCGCACCGGATCCGCCGACAAGGTCGAGGCGCTGGATGCCGGAGCCGACGACTTCGTCACCAAGCCGTTCCAGGTCGACGAGCTGCTCGCGCGGCTGCGTGCGCTGTCTCGTCGGTCGGTGCCCGCAGGAGGCGAATCGACCGTCGGATTCGGCGATGTCGTGGTCGATCTCGCGACCAAAACCGTCACCCGCGCCGGTGCGCGCGTGCATCTGACGCCGACGGAATGGCGCATGCTCGAGCACCTCGCCCGGCATCCCGGCGCCCTGGTCACTCGGCAGGATCTGCTGAAGGAGATCTGGGGCAGCGAGCAGGTGTCGGATTCGGGCTACCTGCGGCTGTACATGTCGCAGCTGCGCAAGAAGCTCGAGGCCGAGCCCAGCGCCCCCGCGCATCTGCTCACCGAGTCGGGGATGGGCTACCGGCTCGTCCTCTGAGCGGGGTCTCGGTCGCTCTCCGTTCACAACTCAGCATGAGCGCCGGCCGGAGGCCGGGATCGGCCTGCTTCAGGCGTCTGCCTCACTTTCATGCTGAATCGTGAACGTCACTGGCGGGTGACCTCAGCCGCGACTGTCCTAGCTGCTACTGACCTAGACCGCGATGTCTGCTCGCGACCGTCGCAGCACACCGAACGCACCGGCGGCGACGAGGGCCACAGCGACGATGATCGCGACGATGCCGATGACCGTGCTCTCGGGCTCGCCCGTGAAGCGACCGACGGCGAGCCAGCCGAGACCCCAGGCCGTTGCGAGCGCGGGGGCGATGCGCTTGGTCACGAGGGCGCAGGCGACGCCGATCACGAGCACGACGGCGAGCACGGCGACCGCCCAGATCTCGGCCTGGTCGGCCCAGCTCTCGGGAGCGATCTGCGTGAGCCAGGCAGTGGCGTTCGCGACGGTCGCGATCGTGACCCAGCCGAAGTGCAGCCCGTTGGCCCCGTCGACGACGATGCGCTCGGGCCAGGTGCGGGCGCGACTGCGTCCGAGGAGCACGATCACGCGGGCGAGGGTCGCGAGCAGCACGGCGATCACGAGCACCGTGAGAGGCAGCGACAGGAACTGCGCCGTCACGAGCCACAGCCCGTTGAGGATCATCGACGCGGCGATCCATCCGCCGACCGCGCGCTGTCGCTCGTCCGCGCGCTGCGCAGGCAGCGCCTGCCACACGGTGTAGGCGATCAGGCCGATGTAGATCAGCGACCAGATCGAGAAGGCGGGGCCGGCGGGAGCGAGGTACGAGCCTTGAGCCGACAACGCTCCGTCTTGCAGTTCGCTGACGGAGGTGCCGCCGAAGGCACCGGACCCGACGGCGGCCGCGATCAGCATGAAGGTGGCCGAGGCGATGATGATCGTCTGGCGGGTGATGTCCTGCATCCGGGAGTCCATGCTCCGCAACTTACGCGCGCGCACGACGAAATGCACCAGCCTTGACACCGGAACTCGAAAACGCTAGCCAGGCTAGCTAAATCGCTGTCCGGGTGAGATCAGGCGTCGACCTCAGGCGGCGACTGCCGCGTCGATCAGCACCTCGGCGGCATTGCGAGCCTGCACGGCGACCTGCGGGTCGGCGGCGATGGCCGCGGTGCTCTGTGCACCCTCGGCGAGGATCGACAGCTGGGCGGCGAGCGATGCCGGCGCCCCGGCCGCGACGACGAGATCCGCCATGTAGGCCTGGAACGATGCCTTGTGGTCGCGCACGATGCCGGCGACCTCGGGGTTCGTGCCGCCGAGCTCGCCGAAAGCGTTGATGAAGGCGCAGCCGCGGAAGTCGTCGGTGCAGAACCAGTCTTCGAGATACCCGTAGACGGCGAGCAGCCGGTCGCGAGGGTCAGCCCCGGCATCCGCCACCGCGCCCGTCAGGCCCGACTCCCACTCCGCGTGCTTGCGTGCGAGCACGGCCGTGACGATGTCGGTCTTCGAGGGGAAGAGCGCGTAGAGACGGCGCAGCGACACGCCGGCCGCCGCGCGCAGCTCGTCCATGCCCACAGCCGCGTATCCCTTGCGGTAGTAGAGCTCGTCGGCTGCAGCAAGGATCTGATCACGCACCGCTTCTTCGGTCATGATCCCAGTGTACTTGACATGAGAACGACCGTTCTCTACAGTTGATGACATCAGCGAGAACGACCGTTCTCGCCAGACCGAAAAGGATCAGGATCATGGGTTACATCACCGTCGGCAACGAGAACACCGCCCCGATCGAGCTCTACTACGAAGACCAGGGATCGGGTCAGCCCGTCGTCCTGATCCACGGCTACCCGCTCGACGGACACAGCTGGGAGCGCCAGACCCGTGAGCTCCTCGCCCAGGGCTACCGCGTCATCACCTACGACCGCCGCGGCTTCGGCCAGTCGTCGAAGGTCGGCACCGGCTACGACTACGACACGTTCGCCGCCGACCTCAACACCGTGCTCGAGACCCTCGACCTGCGCGACGTCGTGCTCGTCGGCTTCTCGATGGGCACCGGCGAGCTTGCCCGCTACGTCGCGAAGTACGGACATGAGCGGGTCGCGAAGCTCGCCTTCCTCGCATCCCTCGAGCCCTTCCTCGTGCAGCGCGACGACAACCCCGAGGGTGTGCCGCAGGATGTCTTCGACGGCATCGAAGCCGCTGCCAAGGGCGACCGCTTCGCGTGGTTCACCGACTTCTACAAGAACTTCTACAACCTCGACGAGAACCTCGGCTCGCGCATCAGCGAGCAGGCCGTCACCGGCAGCTGGAACGTCGCGGTCGGCAGCGCACCCGTCGCCGCCTACGCCGTCGTGTCGTCGTGGATCGAGGACTTCCGCGGTGACGTCGACGCCGTGCGAGACGCCGGCAAGCCCACGCTGATCCTGCACGGCACGAAGGACAACATCCTGCCGATCGATGCGACCGCCCGCCGCTTCCACCAGGCAGTGCCCGCGGCGACCTATGTCGAGGTCGAGGGCGCCCCGCACGGCCTGCTCTGGACCCACGCCGACGAGGTCAACGCCGCACTGAAGGACTTCCTCAGCAAGTAATCGGAGTGACCTGCCGCGGCATCCGGGCCCGAACCGGATGCCGCGGCATCCGTCTTTCTGCGCCCGCCCGCCACCCCTGTTCCCGTCGCAGTTCGTGCCGCCCGCCACCCCGCCACCCCTGTTCCGGTCGCAGTTCGTGCCGCCCGCCCCTGTTCGAAGCGGCGCAAACTGCGACCGGAACAGTCGGGGCACACCGCAAGCGACGCAAACTGCGACCGGAACAGTCGGCGCACGCGTGACGGTCGACGGGCTGCGAGTGACGACAGGAAGCTGTGACGAGGCCCTCTTTAGCCGCTGTCCCTACGACCGGTCGAGAACCTCGCGGAGCGTGGCGGCGAAGGCCTCGGGCTGGCCGGCATAGCCGAACTCGCCACCCATGAAGCCGCCGTGGTGGCTGGGAAAGACCGTCGCCTGCTGGCCGAGCTGCTCGGCGAGCGCGATCGCTGTGCGGCCGGTGTAGACCTTGAGCGACTCTTCGCCGACTGCGACGACGATCCGCGTGGGCGCGGCCTTCAGTGCCTCGAGGTCCGGAAGGTAGAGCGGTACCGCCCACGAAAGCTCCGACAGCAGCGGGTCATCCCGTCGGCCGTCATCGTCGGTCGGCATCCCGAACGCTGCGGGGTCCGGGGCGGGTTGAGTGAGGAACTCGTCGGTGACTTCGCCCTCCCACGACGTCATCGCGACGAAGGCCGCCATTCCTGCGCCCCAGCCGCGCTCCTGATACGCCCGCGTGTAGGCCACTCGGGCTCGATGCACTGCTTCGGCATCGGGCAGCACGCTGTCGATCGGCGGCTCGTGCGCGACCAGGGTCGCGACGTCGTGCGGGTGCGCGGTGACCAGAGCGAGCGCGGTCACCGCGCCACCGCTGCTCGCGAGCATGTCGACCGGGCCGGCCCCGAGCGCCTCGATGATCGCGTGGACGTCTTCGGCCTGGGTCTCGGGCTCGTTGGTGATGCCGCCGTCTCTGCGCACGCTGCGGCCCAGGCCGCGCGGGTCGTACGTGACGACCGTGCGGTCGTCGAACAGCGTCACCTGCGCCTGGAATCCGCTCGCATCCATCGGCTGGCCGATCATCATCAGCGGAGGACGACCATCCGCCGTCGGCAGCGGCCCGTGCACGTCGTAGACGAGGTCGACCTCGGGGAGCTCGAGTGTGTGCTGCGTCATCGGAGACCTTCCTCGCCGTCGAACGATTCCACTGGGATGCTACGGCGCGGCCCCCGCGGGCGCCACAGGTTCGCGGTCGGCGAGCGCGAACTCAGTCGTACGCAACGAGTGCGAGGTCGATCAGAGGCAGGCTGTCTCGGGGAACGACGGCGGTGCAGACCACGTTCTCATCGACGCGGAATCCGACCGCGTAGACGAACGGGTCGGTGTCGATCTGTACGGCGGGTCGATCCTGACCGTCGACCGTAAAGGACGCATCCCTCACCGCCGATGTCTTCGCCTCCCACCCGCCGTCATCCTCGCTCGGGCCGTCGCGCAGTCCCAGTTCCTCTCGGAATCTGTTGCGCAGTATGTGATTGGTGTGGTCGACGAGCTGCTGTGCGAGCGAATGCCGTTCAGGATCCGGCGACGCCTGCCAGCTGGTGCGCACCGCCTCCCAGAGCATCGGGTACTTGAGCAGCTGAGCCCGCTCGATCAGCCACGCCGGACGCCCCCACGGTGGTTCCTCGTCTATCGACTGGCGGATGCCCGGGTCCAGCTCGACCTCATTGCGAGGGTCGGAATGGTCGTCGGGATGCCGCCACAGTGTGTAGTTGAGAGACACCGACGACTCCACCACTCCCACTGACTCGTCGGCTCCCCTCGGCGCGCCCATCTCCATGAAGGATGCGCCCGGAATGCGCGTGAGCGATGGCTGCGGTCGCAGCTGGAACACCGGATAGGAGAGCCCGCGCACGCGAGCTTCGAACCCAGCACTCGGATCAGGGGCATCCATCGGCACTGCTCCGGCGTACTCCATCCGCCCAGTCTGACCTCTGTCTCGACGGATCTCCAGAACTCCACGCGCCGTCAGGCGAGCGGACCGATTCGCTCAGTTGAAGGTGAAGGGCAGACCGAGCGCTTCCCGCAACGTCAAGGCGAAGGGCTCCCGATCCGAACCTGCTGCGTCAGCTCCCACACGGGTGAGCTCTGTCGTCATGGGTCTTCAATCCCCCCACCAGCCCGGTCCGCCGTCGAGCCGAACGCGGTCGTCAGGACTCGAGCCTCGGATGCTTGATCAGCGAGAACGCGATGAATCCGGGTTCGTTCGACAGCCGTTCGTTCACCGCGGGGTAGGTGTCGGCCATGGACGGCGCGGGTTCCGGTTCGACGAGGGATTCGATGACGAAGCCGCACGCGGCGAAGTCGGCGATCAGAGCGGTGAGCGGCGCTCGACGGAACTCCGCGCGCCAGTCCTGCTGCCAGGTCTCCTCGAGTCGCTCGTCGGTGAAGTAGCTCCCGCCCAGACGCAACCAGTCGGCCACCGGATGCACCGTGGAGATCACGAGCCGACCGTTCGGGCGGAGGACTCGCCGAAGCTCACTCAGTGTGGCGCGAGGGTCGTGAAGGTGGTGCAGGACGAGCGCCATCACGATGCGGTCGAACGTGTCATCGTCGATCCATGACAACGGCGACTCGAGATCATGCACTCGAAATTCGGCCTGCTCGACCCGGTTCCGGGCACGGCGGATGAGCTTCGCGCTGGCGTCTATCCCGACGACATCAGCACCTCGTGCGACGAGCTGCTCCGCGTAGTGACCCGGGCCGCATCCGGCATCCAGAACCGTCATCCCTCGCACATCGCCGAGCATCGACAGGGTCGCCGGGCGATCGTAATGGGCGTTGTAGGCGCTCGTGGCTGCATGGGCATCGAAGGCCTCGGCGAATGCGTCGTAGTCGGACATCATCCCAGCGTTACACAGCCGAACTTCTCGCTTCGACCTTCGGCATCACGGGTTTCCACCTCGGCGGCATGATCCGACAGTATGGGGCGATGCGTCATCGCTCACGAATCGCCGTTCTCGCGCTCGGACTGACCGCTGTCGCCCTGCTGTCGGGGTGCAGCTTCTCGGCGACGACACTCGCCGTCTTCGAGACCGAACGAGAGACCGAAGACGAGCTCCCTCCCCTCGAGGACGACTCCTATGGAGCCGTCGATGTCGAGTCGAGTCGGTACGTGGGCGAGTACGAGGGCGTGTCGCTCTGGGTCACGAAGGGCACGGATTCACCGGCCTGCATCGTGGCGATCACCGACCCGGAAGACGACTGGGTCGTCGGATGCGGCGGTCTGCCGGTGAGGGTCACCGGTTCCGGACCCACCTTCGAGTTCCGGGCCGACGATTGGCCTGCTCCCGAGGGCATGACTCGCATCTCGGACAACGTCTACGCCGAGTAGCGTGCCGACTCAGCCGCGCATGGCGACGCCGCGGCGCCAGTAGCCCATGAAGGCCACCTGCGAGCGGTCGATCCCGAGGTCCTTCACCAGATGGCGACGCAGGGTCGTGACGACGCCGCTCTCGCCGGCGATCCAGAAGTAGCGTTCGGCCGGAGCATCCGCCGCGGCGATCTCCTCGCCGAGACCCGAGTAGTCGGGGGTCTCCCAGAGCAGGTCTTCGGTGTCGATGTCCTTCACGTCGATCTCGTCGGCGGCATCCGCATCGCCGAGATAGCCGAGCACGGCGGGAATCAGCCGCACGCCGTGGGGCTCGCCCGCATCACGGGGCAGCCAGTGCACCTCGACGCCGACGGGAGCATCGATGCGCAGGATGTCAGCCGGCGACGGCACCTCGATGAACGCGCACCCCCGCAGGTCGCTCGGGGCGTCTTCGAGGATGCGGGCGATGGCGGGAGCCGCGGTCTCGTCACCGGCGAGCACGACCGAGGTCGCCGTACCGGGCTCGAACTCGGCACCGCCGTGAGCCGCCGCCGCGACCCCTCGACGTGGCCCGACGATGAACAGCTCCTGCCCGATCTCGGCCGCACTCGCCCACAGCGACGCGGGGCCGGTGAGCCCGGGCGCCAGGTGCAGCACGAAGTCGACGTCGAGCTCGGTGCCTCCATCGGTCACGCGCAGGTCGCGCACGGAGTAGGTGCGCATGGATCCACGCTCGTCCTCGGGCACGGCGAGGAACGACCCCCACCAGTCGCCGGTCTCACGATCGAGATCGGGGAGGATGCCGGATGCCGGCGGGAAGACGAGTTTGATGCGCGAGTCGAAGACGTCGCCCGGCGTTCCGAACTCGAACAGGTCGTCGCCGCCGAACGTGACCCGCACGAAGTTCGGCGAGACGCGGGCGACGCCGCGCACCTCGGCGCGGGCGAGCACATAGGTGGGGCGTTCGGTGGTGGTCTCAGCGGACATGATGCCTCCCGATCGGGGTGACCATCGGCTTTCCGGAGACCGGATCCGTGGTGATCTGATTGGCGAGGTCGAAGACCTCTTCGACGAGCTGGGCCGTCACGACATCCTGCGGAGTGCCGGTGGCGTGCACCTTGCCGTCCTTCATCGCGACGAGCTCGTCGGAATAGCGCGCGGCGAGGTTGAGGTCGTGCAGCACCATGACGATCGTGGTGCCGCGCGAGACGCTCAGGTCGGTGAGCAGGTCGAGCACCTCGACCTGGTGCGCGACGTCGAGGAACGTGGTCGGCTCGTCGAGCAGCAGGATGTCGGTCTCCTGCGCGAGCGCCATCGCGATCCACACGCGCTGACGCTGACCGCCCGACAGCTCGTCGACGCTGCGGTCGGCGAGATCCGTCGTGCCGGTCGCGGCCAGAGCATCCGCCACCACCTCGTAGTCGTGCGCGCTCCAGCGGGCCAGCATCTTCTGATGCGGATGCCGACCGCGACCGACCAGGTCGGCGACGGCGATGCCCTCCGGCGCGACCGGCGACTGCGGCAGCAGTCCGAGGATGCGCGCGACCTCCTTGGTCGGACGGGAGTGCACCGACTTGCCGTCGAGCACGATCTCACCGACGGTGGGCGAGAGCAGGCGCGCGAGCGCGCGCAGCAGCGTCGACTTGCCGCATCCGTTCGCCCCGACGATCGTCGTGATCTTGCCGGGGGCGATAGCGAGATCGAGTCCGTCGATGATCGTGCGATCGCCGTAGGCGAGGGTGACGGACTCCGCCGCCAGAGTGTGCGCCTCGGTCACAGGGAGCCTCCCGAGCGGTTGGTGCGGATGAGGAGATAGATCAGATAAGGAGCGCCGAGCACCCCGGTGATGACGCCGACCGGGTAGCGCTCACCGAACGCGAACTGCCCGATGAGGTCGCCACCCAGCACCAGCACGGCGCCGATGAAGGCACTCGGAACGAGCAGGTTCGCACCTGGGCCGGTGATGCGGGCCGCGATCGGACCCGCCATGAACGCGACGAATGCGATGGGGCCGGTGGCGGCGGTCGCGAAGGCGAGCAGTGCGACGGCACCGAGGATGAACAGCAGGCGCGTCGCGTTGACGCGCACGCCCAGCCCTGATGCCGAGTCGTCGCCGAGCTGCATCGCACCGAGCGCCCTGCCCTGCAGCAGCATGAGCGGCACGATGGCGGCCGTCGCGATCGCGAGCGGCATCACGCGTTCCCACGAGGCGTTGTTCAGGCTGCCGGTGAGCCACTGCATCGCCGTCTGGATGTCCCAGTTGGCGGCCCTCGACAGCATGTACGAGATGAGGCTCTGCAGCATGGCCGCGACGCCGATGCCGATCAGGATCAGTCGCGTGCCCGCGAAGCCGTTCTTCATCGACAGCAGGTAGATGACCCCTGCAGTGACGATCGCGCCGCCGAGTGCCATCAGCGAGACGACCGGACCGTTGACCGAGAGCACGATGATGCCGAACACCGCTGCGGCACCGGCACCGTTCGAGATGCCGATGATGTCCGGGGAGGCGAGCGGGTTGCGCAGCAGCGTCTGGAAAGAGACGCCGGCGATGCCGAACGCGAAGCCCGCGAGTACGGCGAGCACCGCGCGGGGCAGGCGCAGTTCACCGACCGTGAACGAGGCCCCAGGCACGGTCTCGCCGAGGATCACGCGGATCACCTCGTCGAGCGGATAGAACGTGTTGCCGATCATCAGCGCGACAGTGAACAGCACGAGCAGCAGCGAGCCGAGCACGATCGTCGCGACCGCATGGCGGCGGTGGCGCGAGCGGCGGCCGGCGATGATCGCGGCGACCTGGTCGCTCGCGCGGTCGGATGCCGGCGGGGTGTGGGCCGCCGAGGTCTGGCTCGTGGTGCTCACAGCTCACGCACCTTCTGACGGCGCACGATCCAGATGAAGAACGGGGCGCCGATGATCGCGGTGATGATGCCGACCTGGATCTCCTCCGAGGTCGGCGCGATGACGCGGCCGACGATGTCGCTCGCAAGCAGCAGCGCGGCACCCGCCATGGCCGAGAAGGGCAGCAGCCAGCGGTGGTCGGTGCCGATCAGCATCCGACACACGTGAGGGATCACGAGCCCGACGAAGCCGATGGGGCCGGCGATCGCTGTGGCCGCGCCGGCGAGGATCACGGCACCGAGCGCCGACATGAGGCGCGTGCGGAACACGTGCTCGCCGAGGCCCTTCGCCATGTCGTCGCCGAGGGCGAGGGAGTTCATGCCGCGGGCGCTGGCGAAGCAGATCAGCGCGCCGAGCGCGAGCACCGGTGCCGTGATCGCGATGCGCGGCCATTCGGCGCCGCCGACTCCGCCGATCTGCCACGACTGGAACGCCTGCAGCAGATCGACGCGCGGCAGCATGACCGCGCTGATCAGCGAGGCGAAGGCTGCGGATGTCGCGGCCCCTGCGAGAGCGAGCTTGAGGGGAGTGGCACCACCGCGTCCGAGCGAGCCGACCGTGTAGACGAACGCCGCGGCGAGGGCTGCGCCGATGATCGCGAGCGCCATCTGGCTGTACGCGTCGGTGAGGCCGAGGAACGCGAGGCCGAACACGACGGCGAGCGATGCGCCGTTCGAGACGCCGAGGATGCCGGGGTCGGCGATGGGGTTGCGGGTGACCGCCTGCATCGTCGCGCCCGAGAGCGCGAGGGCCGCGCCCACGAGGATCGCGAGCACCGTTCGCGGGAGGCGCTTGATGATCGCGGCCTGGGCGAGCGTGTTATCCTGCCCGGCGAGGGCGGCGAAGATGTCGTCGATGCTCACGGATCGCACACCGAAGCAGATCGACAGGATGCAGAGCACGAGCAGCACTCCGACACCGACGAGCAGCCAGAGCGAGCGCGCCCATGCCGGGCGCCGCAGATCTGCGGCGCCCGGCAGGGGAACGGTGACAGCGGTCACGAGAATTCAGTGCGAGAAGGTGACGCCGAACGTCACTTCGCGGCGAGCGGTGCCGCCAGCAGGCCGAGGTAGTCGGACAGGCCCCACTGGATCGACAGCGGCGAGGGGTTCGCGGACGCGGCGATGGGGGTGGAGTCGGGCAGGATCACGATGTTGCCCTCGGCGATCGCGGGGATCTTCGACAGCAGCGGGTCGGCCTGCATGGTGGCGATGAGGGAGTCATCGCCGTAGGTCACGAAGACGTCGACATCGTCGAACGTGTCAGCCTCTTCAGAGCTCACCGACAGGTAGAACTCCTCGCTGTCGGCGTTCTCCTCGACGATCGAGGGGAACGGCAGCCCGAGGTCGTCGTGCAGGTAGCCGGGGCGCGTGTCGATCGCGGTGTAGTAGCCGACCTGGCTGAGGTCGCTCGGGTCGATGTACGCGAACAGGACCTTCTTGTCCTTGAGGGCGCTGTTCGCTTCGAGTGCGGCCTCGGCGTCGGCGTGCAGCTCCTCGATCAGGGCGTCGCCCTCTTCTTCGAGGCCGAGAGCCTTCGAGTTCATCTCGATCATCTCGTCGACCGGCGTGCCCCACTTGACCTCGGGGAACGCGACGACCGGAGCGATCTTCGAGAGCTGGTCGTACTCTTCCTGCGACAGCCCGGAGTATGCCGCGAGGATGACGTCGGGCTGGGTGTCGGCGACGGCCTCGTAGTCGATTCCGTCGGACTCGTCGAACAGCACGGGCTCTTCGCCGCCGAGCTCGTCGAGCTTGTCCTCGACCCAGGGCAGGATGCCGTTGTCATCATCGTCGCCCCAGGAGGCCTTGCTCATGCCGACAGGGACGATGCCGAGGGCGAGAGGAACCTCGTGGTTCGCCCAGGCGATCGTGGCGACGCGCTCGGGCTTCTCCTCGATCGTGGTCTCACCGTACGCGTGCTCGATCGTGACGGGGAAGGCGCTGTCGTCGGCGGGGTTGCCGCCGGCGGAGTCGGAGTTCGAGTCGGTCGACGGCGTCGCGCAGGCGGTGAGGCCGACGGCGAGAGCCGCGGCGACACCGGCGGCGATGAGACGAGAAGTGCGCACAGGCGTTCCCTTCGGGTTGGGATGAGGGGGTGCGGCGCAGAGGGGCGCCCAGGCTTTGGTAAGCCTCGCCTAATCTAACAGAAAGTTAGGCAAGCCTCATCTCGGGGCGTCCCTGGGAACGGCATATCGCGCCGCCGCCGCGGTGACGCTGAGCGGGGCGCTAGCCTCGATCCGAGCCTGAGGGGGAACTCATGGAATACGCGCCCTCGCGAGAGATACCCAGCCATGGTGGATGACGGCATCCTCCGCCAGACCACGATCGAGCGACTGGCCTATCCCCTCCCTCCTTTCGCCTCGACGAGGGCTTTCCGGTTTCCGCTCTACGGTTTCGGCGCCGTCGCCCTCCTCGCCGTCAGCTTCGAGAACGTGGGTCTCATCAAGGCCCTGCTCGGAGGGTGCTTCGTGATCATGGCTCTGCTGTGCGCACAGGCGGTCAACGAACCGTCGATTCCCGGCGGGGTCGATGTGCACACGTCACCTGGAGCGATCTCGGCGCTGTCGAAGAGGACCGCCGGCATCTATGCCGCCGCGCTTCTGGCTGTCTGCGCCGTCCTTCTCGCGCTGTACGCGTGGGTCGCGGCCGCCGAGGGTCTCAGCCGACGCCTGTCTTACAACCTGTGCGCTGCGCTCGCGCTACTGGGCCTCGGATACGCGGTCTGGCGCCTGATCGCCGCGGTGCGCTCGGTCGACCTCCTCTTCGATGCCCATGGGCTGACCGCCGCAGCACCGCTCTTCCCCAGCCGCACACTGGAGTGGGACACGATCGACCATGCGGTCGGCGATCGGAAGCACGTCTCCCTCACGCTGTCATCCGGGGAGGTGCTTGTTCTCGACACCCGGCTGCAGCGCACCGATCACAGCGTTCTGGTCGGGCTGATCAACCGCTGCGCGCAGCATCCCGTCGCCCGAGAGCGCATCGGCGATGTGATCCTCGGCGACCTGCTGCTCGATGCGGCGCCCGACGGCACTGAGCCCGCGCCGCGGGCTCAGTGCGGCGCGGGCTCAGTGCCCGCGCCGCACTGACCCATCCCCGCCGCACGCCTGGGGCGCGCACCGGTCGCACGTCGAGCGGGGCCAGTTGCGCACCGCACGGCCAGGCGGGGCCACTTGCGCACCGCACGGCCAGGCGGGGCCAGTTGCGCACCGCACGGCCAGGCGGGGCCAGTTGCGCACCGCAAACGGGCAATCCGGATGCAGAAGTGACCCCGCACGGCATCCGGATGCGGAAGTGACCCCGCACAGCGGGCCAGGCGGGGCCACTTGCGCACCGCACGGCCAGGCGGGGCCAGTTGCGCACCGCACTGCCAGACGGGGCCACTTGCGCACCGCGAATAGGCGACCCGGATGCAAAAGTGACCCCGCGCAGCACCCGGATGCAAAAGTGACCCCGCGCAGCACCCGGATGCAAAAGTGACCCCCGCAGCATCCGGATGCGGAAGTGACCTCGCACAGCACTCGATGCAGAAGTGACCCCGCACAGCGGGCCAGGCGGGGCCAGTTGCGCACAGCGGGCCAGACGGGGCCAGTTGCGCACCGCACGGCCAGACGGGGCCACTTGCGCACCGCGAATAGGCGACCCGGATGCGGAAGTGACCCCGCGCAGCACCCGGATGCGGAAGTGACCCCGCGCAGCACCCGGATGCGGAAGTGACCCCGCACAGCGCGTCCGGATGCGGAAGTGACCCCGCCCTAACGGCGCGCAGCGCGCGCAGCGCCCCGCACGCACCGGCATCCGCGGGAGGGACCCCCGGGCATGCAGAAAGCCGGCCGGATCCGTGAGGATCCGGCCGGTCAGGAAGTCAGCGCGCGCTCAGAGAGCGCGGATGTTCGCCGCCTGCATGCCCTTGGGGCCACGCTCAGCGTCGAATTCGACCTTCTGGTTCTCGCGGAGCTCCTTGAAACCGGAGCCGGCGATTGCCGAGTAGTGGGCGAAAAGGTCGTCCGTGCCGTCATCGGGAGCGATGAAGCCGAAGCCCTTTTCCGCGTTGAACCATTTCACAGTGCCAGTGGCCATGTGTTTTCTACTTTCTGTTTTCAACGGCCGCTTGCGCGGCCTGCGCCGTGACGGAACGTCCGACACACGCGCCTGCTCAACGTACCACGGCAGGCTGACCGTAGGCCATGAAACCCGACTTCTGCTGCAGAACGGCTGCTTCCGTGCGCGTGCTGACGCCGAGCTTTCGCAGCACGGCCGACACATGAACGCTCACGGTCTTGGCGCTGATGAAGAGCCGCTCGCCGATCTGCCGGTTGCTGAGCCCCTCGGCGATCAGCTCGAGAACCTGCCGCTCCCGAGCGGTCAGCGGGTCGGATTCCGCAGCGGCTCGGGAGGAGTCGGATGCCGTGGCCAGTCCCGCTGCATCCGCAAAAGCGCCGACGGCCCGCATGAGCGGAACATGCCCGAGCCGTTCGGCCTCACCGAGCGCGTGCGCGAGCACGACGGCGGCTTCGGTGCGCTCACCCGCGTCGACGAGCAGGCGAGCGAGCTCCAGTCGTGTCATCACCCGGAACGTCACGGGCACGTCATCGTCGTCGGCGAAGTCGACAGCCGCTCGCATCGCGGGGACCGATGGTGAGAGCAGTGCCTCGAGGATGCTGCCCCACCGGTCGCCCTGCAGTGGCGCCGGCTGCGCGAGCCATGCTCCCCGCACATGGCCGACGGCCTCCGCGACGTCGACCCCCGATGCCCGGAGCTCCGCGATCATCCACCCCGCCTCGAGCAGCAGACGGCGTTGGTGGAGGAAGACGGGTCCGGTATCGGCGAGCATCTCTCTCACCTCGGCGAGCGCTTGCGCGTGATCGCCCCGCCCTTCAGCCACGGCGACGCGCATCATGACCTCGTCGTACCAGATCTGCCGCTCGACGCGCCCGGTCTCTTCGAACGACGGATGCCACTCGCGCAGGATCTCCGATGCCTGCTCGTGCCGGCCCCGCCACGACAGCACGCGGACTCGCGTCATCGTGGAGTACATGTGCGAGATGCGCAGAGTCCGCTGCGAGAGCTCGCGTGCCAGCATCGCTTCGACGCGGTCGATCTCACCCATCTCGAGAAGAGGCACCGCCATGTTCTGCGTCATCAGGGCACCGGTCGTGCGCTCGACCCCGAACGCCCGCGCCGGGGCCAAGCCGTCTTCAGCGACCTGCACCGCGTCACGGTAGCGTCCGAGCAGCCCCAGAAGGTCGGAGTAGTTCACCCGGTACCGCATCTCGGCGTTCGTGCCCTTCGCCAGCCGCAGCGCGAGCGCATACTCGCGATGGCCGGCCTCGAGATCGCCGAGATGCGCGCGGGCGCCGCCGCGGACGTTCGCCGCGATCGAGGCCTCATCATCGGAGCCGGCCCGAACCGCGCGCTCGCCGGCCTCGAGCGCGAGCGCGATCGCCTCATCGAGACGACCCGCGATCATGTACCGGCTCGCCAGCTGGTTGAGGATCGAGGCGCGGAGCCGATCGTCGTCGACCCTGCCGTCGAGGACCTCGAGCGACTGCTGCAGCAGCGCGATCGAGCCCTCGCGCCCGAGATTCATCAGGTAGTACGCCTTGTCGCGCAGCAGCCTCGCATGCGTGCGCGGATCGACGGTCTCGCGATCGACCTCGTCGAGGGCGACGTTGACCACCGCCAGCGCCCTCTCGCCGTCTCCGGCATTGCGCAGCACCGAGCCGAGGGTGCGCAGCAGTTCGAAGCGCTCGATATCGACCACGCGCTCGGCATCGGGCACCTGGATCCACAGATCGAGGGCGAGCTCTCCGAAGCGGGCGGCGCTCGCGAAGGCGAATCGCGACTTGGCGTCGAGCATGGCGGTGACGGCTGCGGCGAGCGCGCGACGGTCGTCTTGCGCGAGCTGCCAATGGTAGGCGAGCGCGGCGGGGTCTCCGCAGTCGAGGCCGTTCTCTTCGAGTGCCTCGGCGTAGGCCCTGTGCAGACGCGCCCGTTCGCCGGGCAGGAGGTCGTCGTGCACGGCCTCGCGCAGCAGCGCGTGGCGGAAGCGATAGTCGTCGTCGACCACGACGAGGATGCCGCTGAGCGTCGCCTCGCGGATCCCCTCGTCGAGACGTGCCTCGGGCAGCCCGGCGAGGCGGGTGACCAGCGGATGCGTGAGCGGACGTTCGGCGCCAGACACCACCTGCACCACGCGCCGCGCATCGTCGCCGAGTCGGTCGAATCGGGCGAGCAGCAGGTCGCGCAGACTGCCGGGGAGCGGACCGGTCGAGCATCCTGCGAGTTCCTCGACGAAGAACGGCACTCCCTCTGCCCGCTCCTGGATGCGCTCGAGCGCGACGTCGCTGAGAGGCTCGCCGGTGATCGACTCGGCGAGCCGCCGCACGGAGGACACCTCGAGCCTGCCGACCGTGACCCGTTCGAGGAGGCGCGATCGCGTGGACTCGCCGATGAAGCGGCTCACCGCATCGCCCCGGCGGACGTCATCGGTGCGGCAGGTGAGGATCAGCAGGATGCGCCCGCGTGCCAGTGTGCGCAGGAGAAAGGAGAGCAGCGCGAGCGTCGACTCGTCCGCCCAGTGCAGGTCTTCGACGACCAGCACCTGGGGAGCGAGCTCTGCGGCGGCCTCGATGAGCGACGCGATGGCGTCACGGACCCGGTCGGGGCTGGTCTGCGAGCGATCGGTCGGGTTGAGTTCGGGCAGCAGCATGCCCAGCGCCTCGACTCCGACGCCGAGCTCGTCACGCACACGGTCGGCGCCCATGAGCGCGACGATCGAGCGGAGGATGCCGGTCAGCGGGCCGAACGGCGTGCGCGATGCTCCGAGATCGAGGCACCAGCCGACGTGGACGTCGGCGCGGTTCGCCACCTCGGCCCCGAACTCGCGCAGCAGCCGCGACTTGCCGATGCCCGCTTCGCCTTCGACCAGGACGGCGACGGGGACCCCTTCGACCGCCTGGCCGAAGAACCCGCGCACGATCTCGAGTTCGGCCTCACGGCCGACCATCGTGGCGCTGGGAGCGGACGGGGGCATGGATTCATCGTCCCACCCCCATCCGACATTCAGGGCGCTCCGCGCGTCTGCCGTCGGCAGAGCAGACCTCACCGAGCAGCGGCCGGTTCGCACCCGGCCGTGCTGCGGCGGTCGGCGGGGGCCGGGGCATCCGCCGTGACGATGCGGGCGCCGGTGACCGCGCGCAGCATCCGCTGTCCTGCTCGTCGGATCGGGCCGGCCGACCGCGGGACTATCTGATCGGCGTGCTCCGCGATGAAGCGACGGCGCTCGGCCGCCTGCTGGATCCGCTCCTGCTCGTACTCGGTCACCTGGTGGGCGAGGTAGGGGTGCTCGTACATGACATCTCCTCGGTTGGGATGTCCCTACACTCCGCTCTGAGGTACCCCGCCGACATCGGGAGGATGCCCTATCTTCGCGAGCCCGATCGCCCCGCACACAGCACGAGGCCCGAACGACAGCGGGGACTACCGCCGTTCGGGCCTCTCACCTGGGTGCGTCAGGCGTCGACGTCACCACGCCACGCGCCGGTCTCGGCGCCGCGCTTCTCCATGAACTCCTTGAAGTTCTTCAGATCCTTCTTCACCGCATGCGAGCCCGCCCCGACCAGGGAGCCGACCTTCTCGAGGAAGCCTTCGGGCTCCCAGTCGATCTGCACGGTCACACGGGTCGTGAGGTCCTCGATCTTGTGGAACGTCACGACTCCGGCATGCTCCGTGTCGCCGCCGACGCTGTTCCACGCCACGCGCTCGTCGGGGTGCTGCTCGGTGATCTCCGCGTCGAACTCGCGCGTCGCGCCGCCGACATTGACGGTCCAGCGGTTGTGGGTGTCGTCGATCTGGACGATGGACTCGACCTCGTCGAGGAACTCGGGGAAGCTCTCGAACTGCGTCCACTGGTTGTAGGCGACGTCGATGGGAACGTGGACGTCGATGGTCTCGATGATCTGCACCATGTGATGCTCCTCACTGCTCGTCGGTCGTGTCATCCCATTCAGCGTCAGTCCGCGAGTGTTGGCGACGGGGTTGACAGACCGCCTGAGAAGGGGCGCTTGCCGAGTAGCGTTGTGCGCATGCGCATCCACGCCGCGATCCGCGCCTCGAAGCGCTCGCCCCTGCTGCAGGTGGTGAAATCCGCCGCGGCGACGATCGCCGCATGGCTGCTGGCGGGGTGGGTCGTTCCCGGGCAGCTGCCCGTATTCGCCGCGATCGCCGCACTGCTGGTCGTGCAGCCGAGCGTCAATCAGTCGCTGTCGAAGGCGCTGGAGCGCAGCATCGGCGTCATCGCCGGCGTGATCATCGCCGTCCTGCTGGGCCTTCTGCTGGGGTCGCCGAGCTGGATCGCGCTGCTCGCGATCGTCGTGGCGATGCTCGTCGCATGGGCCTTCCGGGCGACACCCGGCACCGGCAACCAGGTCGCGATCTCGGCGATGCTCGTGCTCGCCCTCGGGTCGACGCCCGACTACGCCCTCGCCCGCATCTTCGAGACGCTGATCGGGGTGGCGATCGGCATCGTCGTCAACGCGCTGATCGTGCCGCCCGTGCTCGTCGCACCCGCGCGGCGCGACCTCGGCCTGCTCGGCAGCGAGCTCGCCGCGAGCCTCGACCGCCTCGCCGACGTCCTGCCCGAACCGCAGACGCCGGCGAAGCTGCAGGAGATCATGCTCGAGGCTCGACTGCTGCGTCCGATGAGGGATGCCGCAGAGGCGTCGATCGAGGCCGGCGAGGAGTCGCTCACCCTCAACCCGCGTCGTTCGACGCACCGGGAGGAGCTCGTCGAGATGCGCGCCCTGCTCGAACGCCTCTCGCCGATCGTGACGCAGACGATCGGCATGACGCGGGCGTACTTCGACCACTACGACGACTCGATCGGGCAGGAGCCCGCAGTCACGGCGATCGCGGAGCAGCTGCGCCGAGCCGGCCACGACGTGCGCCTCGCGGTGCAGATCGCCGACGTGTCGCCGGAGCCCGAGACTCTGACCTCGGCGATCCCCGCGCTCACGGCGCCGCTCGTGATCCGGCCGCCCTCGTCGACGCACTGGATCCTCATCGGATCGCTGATGGAAGACCTGCGGCGCATCCGCGGGGAGCTCGTCGAAGAGGATTGAGGGCGGGGTCGGGGTTCACAACTCAGCACAGATGTGTGCCGCAGGCCGTTTCATCGCGGTTCCGGGCCTCGCCGCAGAGATCATGCTGAGTTGTGAACGGGCGGGTCGGTGTTCAGCCCTCGTCGGGGTCGTCGGCGAGCACATCGTCATCGGTCTCATCCCGCGAGCCCGTGGGAACGACCGTCGGCGGCTCTCCCTTGTTGTCCTCGGCGCCGAGGTTGTCGTTCTCCTCGGGGCCGGGGGACGGCTCCGTGCTGAGGTCATTGCGGTCGGTGCTGATGTCGTCGCTGTCGCGAGTCATGGCATTTCCCTTCGTCGGAGTTCGATGTCCTGCGAGGTTAGGGCCGTGCACCCGCAGAACGCCCGGGCCTTGACAAGCGATCGAGGCCTACCCTGGAGGCATGTCCGACATCACCGTCGCCGAAGCCCTGGCCGAACTGGCCGCGATCGAGGACCCGAAGATGCGCGCCGCGAACGAGAAGCGCGGCGACGACCACGGCATGAACCTCAGCCGGCTCCGAGGTGTGGCCAAGCGCATCAAGACGGATCACCCCCTCGCGAAGGAGCTGTGGGCGACGGACGAGACCGGCCCCCGACTGCTCGCCCTGCTCATCTGCACGCCCCAGCAGTTCACCGCCGACGAGCTCGATGCGATGCTTCGCGAGACCCGACTGCCCAAGGTCAACGACTGGTTCGTGAACTATGTCGCCAAGAAGACACCGCTCGCCGAAGAGCTGCGTCTGCGCTGGTTCGACGATCCCGACCCGACGGTCGCTGCGGCCGCGTGGTCGCTCACGACCGTGCGCGTCGCGAAGGACGCCGAAGGCCTCGACCTCGATCACCTGCTCGATCTGATCGAGCGCGACCTGCGGGATGCCCCCTCGCGGTTGCAGTGGGCGATGAACGAGACGCTCGCCAACATCGGCATCTTCCACCCTGAGCTGCGAGCCAGGGCAGTCGAGATCGGCGAGCGTCTGCAGGTGCTCGCCGACTACCCCACCGCTCCCGGCTGCACCTCTCCGTTCGCTCCGATCTGGATCGGCGAGATCGTGCGGCGGCGCGAGGGCTGAGCGGCAGCATCCGCCGACTCGGCCCTCGCGCGCCCGTCAACGGCTGTCCGCCACCGCCTGAGCGCGGGGCGTCGCCAGCATCGCTTCGGCCGCGCTGAACTCCTGCTCGATCTCGTCGTTGCGCGTATAAGTGACGAGACTCACCACGACGGCTGCGACGAACGCGAACACGAAGGCGGGAAGCAGTTCGTACAGCTCCGTGTCGAGTGACTTCCACACGAACACCGTGACTGCACCGACGAACATGCCCGCGAGCGCGCCCCAGTTCGTGAGCTTGCGCCAGAAGAGGCTGAGCAGGATGATCGGGCCGAACGCGGCACCGAATCCCGCCCAGGCGAAGGACACGAGCCCGAGGATCGAGTCGTTCGGCGTGATCGCGAGGATGATCGCGATGATCGCGACGACGAGCACCGCGATCCGGCCCAGCAGCACCAGTCGCTTGTCGGACGGCGGGGTCTTGCGCACCACCTTGTAGAGGTCTTCGACCAGCGCCGACGAGCACACCACCAGCTGGCTCGACACGGTGCTCATGATCGCCGCGAGCACGGCCGCGAGCACGAGACCGGCGACGAACGGATGCAGCAGCGTCTGCGACATCAGCAGCACCACCGTCTCGGGGTTGTCGAGGGTGATGCCCTGCTGCGCCATGTAGGCGATGCCGACGAGACCCGAGATGATCGCGCCGAACATCGACACGACCATCCACGAGATGCCGATACGGCGGGCGCTCTTGGCCTCCTGCGGCGAGCGCAGCGCCATGAAGCGCACGATGATGTGGGGCTGCCCGAAGTATCCGAGGCCCCAGGCGAGGGCCGACACGATCGCGAGGAAAGTGCCGCCCGTGACGGCTCCTCCGCCGAGCAGCGAGAGGAACCCCTCGCCGGCGTTCTCGGTGATCAGCGTCGACGTCTCTTCCAGTCCGCCGATCGCGATGACGGCGGCGACCGGCACGACGATCAGCGCGATCACCATCATCAGCCCCTGCACGACATCGGTGAGGGAAGCGCCGAGGAATCCGCCGAAGAGCGTGTACAGCAGCGTGATGCCGCCGACCAGCAGCATCCCGAACAGGTAGTCGCCGTTGAACGAGCTCTCGAAGAAGACGCCCGCAGCGACCATGCCCGACGAGATGTACAGCGTGAAGAACACCAGGATGATGAGACCCGAGACGACACGGAGCGAACGGCTGCCGTCTCTGAGCCGGTTCTCGAAGTAGCTGGGGATCGTGATCGAGTTGCGCGACACCTCGGTGTAGGCGCGCAGGCGCGGAGCGACCAGCAGCCAGTTGAGATAGGCGCCGATCGTCAGGCCGATCGCGATCCAGGCCTCGATGAGTCCGGCGGCGTAGATCGCGCCGGGGAGCCCCATCACGAGCCACCCCGACATGTCGGCCGCACCGGCGCTGATCGCTGCGACCCACGGCGGCAGGTTGCGTCCGCCGAGCATGTAGTCCTCATGATCGGAGGTGCGTTTGTAGGCGAAGTATCCGATGAGCAGCATGCCGGCGAAATACAGCCCTAGCGCCCCGTACAGGAAGATCTGGTCGGACATCGTCGTCCCTCCTCCGCGGTGCCGATCACCGCGTCGGTACCGATGATCTCAAGCCGGACGCGGTGGCACCCGCGCGCCACGCAGAGTCGCCTGGTTACGCTGAGTGCATGAGCACGCACATCGCCGCTGAGCCCGGTCAGATCGCCCCCGTCGTCCTGTTCCCCGGTGACCCGCTGCGAGCGAAGTGGATCGCCGAGACGTTCCTCGACGATGCCGAGCTGTACTCCGAGACCCGCGGGATGCTGGGCTACACCGGCACCTGGGAGGGGCACCGCGTCTCGGTGCAGGGCTCGGGCATGGGCCAGCCGTCCATGGCGATCTACGCGAACGAGCTGTTCGAGGAGTACGACGTGCAGACCATCGTGCGGGTCGGCTCGTGCGGCGCTCTGACCGAGAGGCTGCAGGTGCGCGACATCATCATCGCGAACGGCGCGTGCACGGACTCGGGCATCAACCGGGTGCGCTTCCACGGTCTCGACTACGCCCCCGTCGCGGACTTCGGGCTGCTGCGCGCCGCGGTCGAGGCGAGCGAGGAGGAACCACTGGACTCAGCCGTGCACGTGGGTCTGCTCTTCTCGAGCGATCAGTTCTACAGCACCCGACCTGAGCTGACCGAGCCGTTCGTGCAGCACGGCGCCCTCGGCGTCGAGATGGAGGCGGCCGGCCTCTACACCCTCGCCGCCTACTACGGTCGGCGCGCCCTGGCCATCTGCACGGTCTCCGACCACATCGTCACGGGCGAGCAGACCACCGCCCAGGAGCGCGAGCAGACCTTCGGCGACATGATCCGCATCGCGCTGCGTGCCGCGACCTCGGTCTGAGCCGTTCACGATTCAGCATGAGATCGCGCCGATCGCTCGGAACACCTCACAGCGAGGGCATCTCACCGTTCCATGCTGAAACCTGAACGAGATTCGCCCGTTCACGACAAGGTGGGATGATCGACAGACCATGCCTGCGATCCTCGACCACACGACACTGACCGACGGATCCGACGCGGATGCCGTCTACACGGCGTTCGTCGAGTGGGCGGAGTCGACCGGCATCAGCCTCTATCCCGCTCAGGACGAGGCTGTCATCGAGATCGTCTCGGGCAACAACCTGATCCTGTCGACACCCACCGGCACCGGAAAGTCGCTCGTCGCGATCGGCGCGCACTTCGCCGCGCTCGTCGAGGGACGCCGCTCGTTCTACACCGCACCGATCAAGGCCCTGGTGAGCGAGAAGTTCTTCGCGCTCGTCGACGTCTTCGGCGCCTCGAACGTCGGCATGATCACGGGCGACTCGTCGGTCAACCCTGATGCTCCGATCATCTGCTGCACGGCCGAGATCCTCGCGAACCTCGCGCTGCGCCAGGGCACGGATGCCGCAGTGCACCAGGTCGTGATGGACGAGTTCCACTTCTACGCCGACCCCGACCGCGGGTGGGCGTGGCAGGTTCCGCTGCTCGAGCTTCCGCAGGCGCAGTTCATCCTCATGTCGGCGACCCTCGGCGATGTGTCGCAGCTGTCGAGCGATCTGACCCGCAGAACGGGCCGCGACACGGCTTCCGTCACCGGCATCGAGCGCCCTGTGCCACTGCACTACTTCTATGAGACGACGCCGATCCACGAGACGATCGACGACCTTCTGGGCACGGGCCAGTCGCCGATCTATGTCGTGCACTTCTCACAGGCCGCCGCGATGGAGCGGGCGCAGGCGCTGTCGAGCACCAAGGTCGCGACACGCGAGCAGCGCGACGAGATCGCGGCGCTGATCGGCGGATTCCGCTTCACGACCGCATTCGGCAAGACCCTCTCCCGGTTCCTCCGGGCGGGTATCGGCGTGCACCATGCGGGGATGCTGCCGAAGTACCGGCGACTCGTCGAACAGCTCGCTCAGCGCGGCCTGCTGCGCGTGATCTGCGGCACGGACACTCTCGGCGTCGGCATCAACGTGCCGATCCGCACGGTGCTGCTCACGGCGCTGACCAAGTTCGACGGCACTCGGATGCGGCAGCTGAGCGCCCGCGAGTTCCACCAGATCGCCGGACGCGCGGGGCGTGCGGGCTTCGACACCGCCGGCACGGTCGTCGCGCAGGCGCCCGAACACGAGAGCGACAACATCGCCGCGATAAAGAAGGCCGGCGACGATCCGAAGAAGAAGCGCAAGATCATCCGCAAGAAGGCGCCCGACGGCTTCGTCTCGTGGGGAGAGCCGTCGTTCCGCAAGCTGATCGACGCCGAGCCCGAGACGCTGACCTCGCACATGCAGATCACCAGCGCCATGATGCTCAACGTGATCGGCCGCGGCGGCGACGTCTTCGGCAACATGCGCGCACTGGTCTACGACAACCATGAGCCCCGCAAGCGACAGCGTGAGCTGGCGCTCCGCGCCATCGGCATCTACCGCACGCTGCTCGAATCGGGCGTCGTCGAGCAGATTCCGGTCGTGGAGCGAGGGAGCGGAGCGACCGAGACGACGCGCCAAGAGATTCGCCTCACGGTCGACCTGCAGCCGAACTTCGCCCTGAACCAGCCGCTGTCGCCGTTCGCCCTCGCGGCGTTCGAGCTGCTCGACCCGGATCCGTCGGCCGGGACGGGCACCGGTTCGTACGCCCTCGACATGATCTCGATCGTCGAGTCGACGCTCGACGACCCCCGGGCCATCCTCGGCCAGCAGGAGTTCCAGGCACGCGGCGAGGCGGTCGCCGTCATGAAGCGCGAGGGCATCGAGTACGACGAGCGCATGGAGCTGCTCGAGGAGATCACGTATCCGAAGCCGCTCGACGAGCTGTTGAGCGCCGCGTTCGAGACGTTCAGTGCGGCCCAGCCGTGGATCCGCGACTTCGAGCTGCATCCGAAGTCGGTGGTCCGCGACATGTACGAGCGGGCCATGTCGTTCGGGGAATATGTCGCGTTCTACAAGATCGCGCGCTCCGAGGGCGTGGTGCTGCGCTATCTCTCGGACGCGTACCGAGCGGCTTCGCAGACTATCCCCGAGGAGCTGAAGGACGAGGATCTGCGCGACCTCATCGAGTGGCTCGGCGAGCTCGTGCGCCAGGTCGATTCGAGCCTGCTCGACGAATGGGAGGAGCTCGTGAACGGGGTGCTGCAGGACCCCGACGAGGAGCCGATCGTCCCGCCGGCCCCGAAGCGTCTGACCTCGAACGTGCGGGCGTTCCGCACCCTGGTGCGCAACGAGCTGTTCCGCCGAGTGCAGCTCGCGGCACGCGAGGACGTCGCGGCCCTCGCCGAGCTCGATCCGTCATTCGGCGCCGACGCGTGGTCGGACGCCCTCGACGGCTACTTCGCCGATCACGACGAGATCCTCACCGGCGCGAACGCCCGCAGCTCGCAGCTGCTGCTCCTCACCGAGGGCGCCACCGAATGGACCGTGCGTCAGATCCTCGACGACCCAGCTGGCGACCATGACTGGGGCATCTCGGCCACGGTCGACCTCGCCGCCTCCGATGAAGAGGGCGCCGCTGTCGTCACGGTGACGGGCGTCGACCGGCTCTGAAGCGTTCCACCGTCCGGAGCTGAGCCAGTCGGTCGACGATCAGGACCGGATCGAACAGCACCCCGCATCCGATCCGCACGAGAACGGCGTGTGCAGCGAGGCAGATCACGATCACGACTGCCGTGAGCACGATCGGCCAGACGAACTCGACCGCCGGGGTGGCGACCCAGCCGAGGCCTCGCAGGGCTCCGTCGATCAGCGCCAGCGGGAGCATATGGATCACGTAGATCGGCAGGGTCCGCTGGCCGATCCAGCGCAGCGGCCGGGCGATCACACCCGCATGGCGGTCGAGCAGCGCGCAGGCCGCGACACCGAAGGCGACCGCGATGATCGCCAGCAGCGGCCAGACGCCGGGCCACTGCCGCATGCCGAGCACTCCCACGGCGCCGACGGCGGCGACATATGCTGCTCCCAGCATGAACGTGCGCAAGAACCCGGATGCGGCGGCGAAACGCTCGATGCTCGACCGCAGCCGAAGTCCCGCGAGGAAGAAGAACAGATTCTGCACGAGCTGCCACAGGTTGCCGAGATCAGGGACGAGCCCCGCGGCGGCGATCGCCGCGATGGCGAACGCGACGGGCAGCACGACCGCGCTCGGAAGGTGACGCACCAGACGTGCGATCAGCAGGTACACCGCGAGGGCGAGCAGGTACCAGAGGTTCGTCGGGCTGATGGTGAGCTGCGCGAGCAGCTGCCATCCGTTCTCCGCCCTGGCCGTGTCGAAGTCGGGTGTCACGGCGAGCACGAACGTCTGGATCACGACCCAGACGACATAGACCGCGGCCAGTCTTCCTGCGCGGCGACGCCACGAGACCCCGGCCGGCGCATTCACGGCGCGTGCGGCGAACATCCCCGAGAGCAGGAAGAACAGCGGCATCCGCAACGGCAGCAGCTGCGCGTTGAGCGTCGCCCAGGCGTCGGTGATCGACCCCGTTCCGTCGACCCCGATCGCGTGCTTGGTCACCACATGCCACAGCACCACCAGGATGATGCAGAGTCCCTTCGCGACATCGGGCCAGCCGAGGCGCGCGGTCACCTTCTCGGCACCTCGGCGGCGCGGACGAGACGCGACACCAGGTCGACGTACGACACGTCGGCCGCCGTGAACATCCGCGGCACCTGCGATGCCGCGGTCAGCCCCGGCATCGTGTTGACCTCGTTCAGCACGGTCCCCTCGGCCGTGAGGAAGAAGTCCATCCGGGCGACCCCGGCGCAGCCGAGCGCATCGAACATCGTCAGGGCCGCCCGGCTGAGGGCGGTGGCCTCGGCATCCGAGAGGGGAGCCGGCACCGTGAACCGCGCGCTGCCGTCGTACTTCATGGCGGTGTCGAAGAGGCCCGCGGCGTGGATCTCCAGCGGCGGAGCCGCCCACCGCACCCCGCCGGCCTCGCGGATCACCGCGACGTCGATCTCGCGTCCGTGCACGACCTCCTCGACGAGGATGCGGCGGTCGAACCGCGCGGCTTCGCGCAGGGCCGCCCCGAGATCGCCCTCGTCGCGCACCAGCGAGACCCCGTAGCTCGAGCCCGCAGACACCGGCTTGACGACCACCGGACCCGCGAACTCGGCATCCCCGCAGTCCGCCGCATCGATCAGGCGCCCGCGGGCCGTGCGCAGCCCCGCAGCGTCGGCGACGAGCTTCGTGGCCCACTTGTCCATGCCGATGGCGCCGGCCCGCGGCCCCGATCCGACCACCCGCACGCCCGCCAGCGCGCACAGGGATGCCAGCACGCCGTCCTCCCCGAGCGCTCCATGCACCGCAGGGAATACGACGTCGACCTTCGCGATCAGAGACACGGCGAGAGCGAGGGACTCGGCGGCGGTGGCACCCTCCGAGACGCCCGCCACCTCCCAGATCCCCGCACGCGAGATCGTCACGCTGCTGACCTCGTGTCCCCCGACGCCCAGCGCCTCGGCGACCGCCGCGGCGGAGGCGAGCGAGACGTCGTGCTCGGCGTTCTGCCCTCCCCCGATGACCAGCACCCTCACGCGATCGCCCTCTCGACCCGAGAGCCGATGCCTGTGACGATCGTGTGCGGGATGCTGTCCGCCCACCGCGCCCACTCCTGCACGCTCGGCACCGCCCCACCCTCCGGTCCGAACACGACGGCGGTCGCGCCCCGCGGCACGCTCAGCTCCCCCGTATCGACGACGATCTGATCCATCGACACCCGGCCGACGATCGGGCAGCGGATGCCGTCGATCGCGACGCTCGCCCCCGCCCGAAGCTCGCGAGGAATGCCGTCGGCATACCCCACCCCGATCACACTCAGACGGCTGGTGTGCCGTGTCACGAACGCACCGCCATAACCCACAGGAGTGCCCGCGGGCACGACGCTGCTGTGCACGACCGATGCGGTCAGCCGTGCGGCGCCCTGCAGCGGCACCGAATCGGACGGGTCGATGCCCACGAGACCCGCGCCGACCCGCACGAGATCGAAATGCGTCGCGGGGTCGGTCAGAGTGCCGGACGTCGCGGCGAGGTGCACGATCAGGGGACCGAACCCGGCGCGCAGCACGGCATCGCGCGCCTGGCGCATCCGCAGCACGGCGGGGGCGTTGAGCGCGGGGTCGGCGACATCGGCGCACGGCAGGTGTCCCATGACCCCGACGACCTCGATGCGCAACCGGCCCTCGCGCGCCACCCGCAGCAGCTCGGCCCAGTCCTCCAGGGGCACCCCGCCCCGCGACATCCCGGTGTCCATGTGCAGGTGCACGCGCACGCGTCGTCCGGCGAATGGATCGGCATCGGCGATGAGCTGTCGCATCTCCTCGACGGATCCGACCGCGATGTCGACGCGATCCGTGACCGCCTGTGCGGCATCGACCCCTGAGGGGTTGAGCCACGCGAGGATCGGCACCTCGATGCCCGCTCGGCGCAGCTCAGCCGCATGCTCCGCATCCGTCACGCCCAGCCAGTCGGCGCCCGCGTCGATCGCCGCACGGGCGACCGCGATGGCTCCGAGTCCGTATCCGTCGGCTTTCACGACCGCCATGATGCGAGCGTCGGTGGCAGACCGCATCCGCTCGACGTTGGCCGCGACGGCTGCGGGGATCGTGTGCAGAGTGGGTGCGTGCATGCGGGAGAGGGTGAGGGGCGCAGGGGTCAGTGCGGTGGTCATCGCTGGGTCCTCGGATCGGCAGTCGGGTCGTCGTACATGAGGGGGCAGCCGTTGGCGACCGCGGCCGGGCGCAGTTCGAAGTGCCAGCGCTCGTTCGCGTAGATCTGGCAGAGTCCGAACTCGGCGCCGTGGCGCGACAGCCAGTCCTGCGCGGCGACCGGCCCCAGGTCGACCGCGTCTCCCGACACGTGCTCGGAGTTCTCGGGGGTCGCGACCCACCGGGCCGCCTCCTCCTCGGAGCCGTACTCGACCACGGCATCCTGGCGCAGCACCTGCTGATACGCCGCCGACCGCCAGCCGCTGTTCACGTGCACGTGCACGCCGTCGTGCTCGGCGGCCGTCGCGGCGGAGCGCACGGCCGAGAGCAGGTCGGGGTCGAGGTTCGTCACAGCCGGCACCTCGTCGAACACCGACACCGCGCCCTCCTCGCGGATGACGCCGTCGGACTCGGTGAGGGATGCGGGCGACAGCTGGGGAGCGACGGATGCCGACGCCAGCGACTGCTGGCCGATCAGCACGACCGATCCGGTGATGGCGGCGGCGAGCAGCGCGACACCGATGATCGCGGTGAGACGTCGCCGGCTGAGGGCAGTGCGTGTGTTCATGTCCTCAGTCAATTCAGGCGCCTGTTGCCACGGCGTATGCGCTTTTGCATACGCTCCCGATATATCCGGGTGCGTAAGCTCTGAGCACATGGGAGCTGTGCAGTGCGAGTGCTGATCGTCGAGGACGAGCCGTATCTCGCCGAGGCCGTGCGAGACGGATTGCGCCTCGAGGCGATCGCCGCGGACATCGCCGGAGACGGCGACACGGCGCTCGAGCTCCTGAGCGTCAACTCCTACGATCTGGCCGTCCTCGATCGCGACATCCCCGGCCCCTCCGGCGACGACGTCGCCCGGTCGATCGTCGCGTCGGGCAGCGGCATCCCCATCCTCATGCTCACCGCGGCCGATCGCCTCGACGACAAGGAGACGGGCTTCGAGATCGGGGCCGACGACTATCTGACCAAGCCATTCGAGCTGCGTGAGCTCGTGCTGCGCCTGCGCGCACTCGACCGTCGCCGTCAGCGGGTGCGCCCGCCCGTGCTCGAGATCGACGGGCTGCGGCTCGATCCGTTCCGCCGCGAGGTCTACCGCGACGGCAGATACGTCGCCCTCACCCGCAAGCAGTTCGCGGTGCTCGAGGTTCTCGTCGATGCCGGCGGCGGTGTCGTGAGCGCCGAGCAGCTGCTCGAGCGCGCGTGGGACGAGAACGCCGACCCGTTCACGAACGCCGTGCGCATCACCGTCTCGTCGCTGCGCAAACGGCTCGGCTAGCCCTGGCTGATCCTCACGGTGCCGGGTGTCGGCTACCGCATCGGAGCGGATGCCGATGGCTGACCGCATCCGCCCGACCAGGCGCCGAGGTATCAGCGCCCGCTGGAAGCTCACGCTGAGCTATGCGGGCGTCGTCGTCGTGTCGGGCATCGGGCTGCTCGCCGCGGTCGCGTTCTACCTGCTGCGGTATGTGCCCGACGTGGCGATCATCGCCGACCAGTTCGTGCCCAACCGCTCTGACCTCATCCGCGCATTCGTCCCGGTCGCGATCGTGATGATGCTGGTGCTGCTCGCGATCGGGCTCGGCGGCGGCTGGATCATCGCAGGACGGATGCTGGCACCGCTCGACCGCATCGGACGCGCGGCCCAGCTCGCCGCCCAAGGGTCGCTGTCGCACCGCGTCGCGCTCGAGGGCCCTCGCGACGAGTTCCGCGACCTGGCCGACGTGTTCGACTCGATGCTCGAGCAGCTCGAGGCGCACATCTCGGAGCAGCAGCGGTTCGCCGCCAACGCCTCGCACGAGCTGCGCACTCCGCTCGCGATCTCGCAGACGATGCTGGAGGTCGCGCGCAACGACCCCGACCGTGACGCCGACGCACTGATCGCCCGACTGCACGAGGTCAATGCCAGGGCGATCGAGCTGACCGAGGCGCTGCTGATGCTGAGCCGTGCCGAGCGGCGCACCTTCACCCGCGAGCCCCTCGACCTCTCGCTGCTCGCCGAGGAATCGGCCGAGACGCTCCTGCCCCTCGCCGAGCGACGCGGTGTCACGATCGACGTGGGTGGCGATGCGGCGAACGTGCTCGGGTCTCCGGCACTGCTGCAGCAGCTGATCACCAACCTCGTGCACAACGCGATCGTGCACAACCTGCCCGCCGACGGCGCCGTGACCGTCCGCACCCACGTGCTGCCGGAGGCCGTGGCGCTCGTCGTGGAGAACACCGGCGAGATGCTGCCCGCTCATGTCGTCGCCACGCTCGCCGAACCGTTTCAGAGAGGCGCCGATCGCACGCGCAGTGAGGACCACGGCGGTGTCGGCCTCGGCCTCGCCATCGTGCAGCGCATCGCTCAGGCCCACGACGGATCGCTCGTGCTCACCTCTCGCGCGGGCGGCGGACTGAACGTGACGGTCTGGCTGCCGCATCCGTTCCCTCAGCCGCGCGCCTGAGTGCACACCTGCATGCTCGGATCACAGATGCAGGCCAGGAAAACCTGTTCTCGGCATGCATCTGTGATCTCGGCCTGCATCTGTGCAGGCCCGCGGGCTCAGGCGACCTGGTCGCCGCGAAGTGCGGCGAGCTCGCGACCATAGGTGCGGGCATCCGTCTCGGCATTCTCCTTGAGCTCGCGGGCGGTGTCGGCGAAGGCATCCAGTGCGGGGTTCACCCCCACGAGGGTGAACGGACGCTCGACGACGCGCAGGTCGAGGCCCCAGACGTCTTCGAGCACACGGCGCAGCCACGCGGTGGAGTGGTCCCAGCCCTCCTTCGGGGTTCCCGGGGCGTAGTTGCCGCCGAGCACGGTGACGAGGGTCGCGGGCTTGCCCTGCAGTGCGGTGCCCTGGGGGTCGATGCGCGGGTCGGTGTACGCCAGGTCGAACCAGGTCTTGAAGTGCTGCGAGACGCCGTAGTTGTACAGAGGCACGGCGAAGAGCAGAGCGTCGGCGCCGATCAGCTCGTCGGCGAAGGTGGTGGCGAGAGCGCGTGCGGCACGCTGGGCGTCGGTGCGCTGCGCCTCGTCGACGAAGCCGCCGGTCACGGCATCCGCCCAGGCCGTCGCCGGCACGGGATCGGCGGCCAGATCGCGACGCGTGACCGTGGAGTCCGGGTGGGATGCCGTCCACTCGGCTTCGACGAGGTCGGCGAGCGCACGGCTGGCGGACGACGCGGGAAGGATGCTGGCATCCAGACGGAACAGAGACATGGGGGCTGCCTTTCGTTTGCGTAGTCGCTCTGTTTTTCTTAGCGACTCGCGTTAACGTAGCACAGGTATGATGGGCGCATGGCCGAGATCGACGAAGAGCGTCATGTGTGCGACGCCGCCGTCACACTCGCCTTCAGCGTGCTCGGCAAGCGCTGGAACGGCATGATCGTCTCCTCCCTCGGAGGCGGCCCCTCGACCTTCGTGTCACTGCGCCGCGCCGTTGCCGGCATCAGCGACACCGTGCTCTCCGACCGTCTCGCCGAGCTCGCCGATGCCGGCCTCGTCTCCCGCGCGGTCGACCCCGGCCCTCCTGTCGCGGTCTCCTACGCCCTCACCGACAGCGGCCGCGGGCTGCTGCCGATCCTCGACCAGCTGGGCACCTGGGCATCCGAGAATCTCGAGATCCGAGCGCGATGACGACGCCTCAGGCTCGACGACCCCGCCGCGCCTGGTGGATCCTGCTGCTGATCGGCGCGCTCGTGCTGGTCGGCGCCGCCGCACTCGCGTTCAGCCCGGGTTTCCGTCTCGCGCCGCCCGTCGCCTTCGGTGACGAGCTCTCCGTCGACCTCGGCGAGGGCGACCACGCGGTCTATGTCACGCCGTCGGATCAGTGGAGCGAGATCGAGTGCACCGGCACGTTCCCCGGCGGTGGCGTGCTGAGATTGCGGCCCGACATGCTGCAGCAGGCGATCGTGATCCCCGATCGATGGGACGCCCAGGGCAGCTTCTCGCTGGGCGTCGCCTCCCCCGGCACGATCACGTGCGACGGCCCCGTCGCCGACGGTCGGTTCACGGTCGGACCGGTGATGACGTTCTTCACGGTCGTCGGCGCCGTGCTCCTCGCCATCCCCGGCATCCTGCTGGTGATCGCCGGCGTGGTCATGGGGGCCGTGCAGGCGCGGCGTCCGTAGTCAGACCACCGATCTCACCAGCCCGAACTCACCAGGGGCTGGGCTCGTAGTCCTTCAGGAAGACGCCGTGGATGTCGTCGCCCGCCTCGCCGCGCACGATCGGGTCGTATACGCGTGCTGCCCCGTCGACGAGGTCGAGCGGCGCGTGGAAGCCCTCTTCGGCGAGCCGCACCTTCGTGTAGTGCGGACGCTCGTCGGTGATCCAGCCGGTGTCGACCGCGGTCATCAGGATGCCGTCGGTCTCGAGCATCTCGCCGGCGCTCGTGCGCGTCAGCATATTCAGCGCGGCCTTCGCCATGTTCGTGTGCGGGTGCCCTGGACCCTTGTAGCGGCGCGAGAACTGCCCCTCCATCGCGGAGACGTTCACCACGTACTTGCGATGCGCGGATGACGCGGCCATCGAGGCACGCAGGCGGCTGATCAGCAGGAACGGCGCGGTGGTGTTCGCGAGCTGCACCTCGAGCATCTCGAGCGGGTCGACCTGGTCGATCGACTGCACCCAGCTGTTCGTGCGGTTGACGTCGGGCACGAGCCCGCCGGCGTCGATCGCGGTGCCGTCGGCGTGCTTCTCGAGCGACGATGACCCCGGGGCCATCGCGAGCCGCGCGAGGTCTTCGGCGGTCAGCGCCTGGCCGCCCTGCTCGGCGACCGTGCCTCCGAGGGCTGCGACCGACAGCAGCGGATGCGCGTCGACGGATGCCTGCAGCGCCTGCGGATGCGGATCGGCGGTGTGCCCGAACGTCTCCATCTCGGGCAGCGGTCCGTCGGGAAGCGGCTGCAGTTCGGCATCCGCCAGCAGCGAGTACGAACCGGGCGAGCGGCGCACGGTCTGCGCGGCGTTGTTGATCAGGATGTCGAGGGGCCCCTGAGCTGCGACCGAATCGGCGAGCCCGATGACCTGGGCGGGGTCTCGGAGGTCGATGCCGACGACGCGCAGGCGGTGCAGCCAATCCGCCGAATCGGGGAGTGCGGAGAATCGACGCACGGCGTCTCGCGGGAAGCGGGTCGTTATGGTCGTGTGGGCGCCGTCGCGCAGCAGCCGCAGGGCGATGTGCATGCCGATCTTGGCACGGCCGCCGGTGAGCAGCGCACGCTTGCCGGTGAGGTCGGTGCGGGCGTTGCGCTTGCCGTGGCTGAAGCGCGCGCAGTCGGGGCAGAGCTGGTGGTAGAACGCGTCGACCACGGTGTAGGGCTGCTTGCAGATGTAGCAGTTGCGGGGCTTGAGCAGCTCGCCCGCGATCGGGGCGTCGACGACGCTGGTCGCCAGGTCGTGGCCACGGGTCTCGTCGTCGATGCGGTCGGGGGCGCCGGTGGCGGTGCGCGCGACGACGGCTTTGTCGGCCTCGGCGATCGCGTCGCGGATCTCTTTGCGCCGCACGCGCTTGACCGCCTTGAACATCGCCGCGGTCGCGTGACGCACGGCGACGAAGTCGGGGTGCTCGTTGTCGATCCGGTGCAGTTCCGAGAGCACCCGCAGCGTGGTGGCGAGGTCTTCGGGGTCGATGCCGGCTCCCAGGTCGGTGGTGGCGTCGGGTGCGTCGGTCATTGTGCCGATTTTACGCGAGATCTCGGGGTGTTTTCCTGGGAGCCGCGGGGGTGGCCGAAGCCGCGGAATCCGGACTCCCGAGCGCGGCCCGCATGCGCTTGCGAAGTCCGATTGCGCTTGCGCAGTCCGGATGCCGCAGATTCGGACTTCTGTGGCGCATTTCGCCTCTTGTGGCGTACACGCTCCTAGCGCGGCGACATACGCCGAGCCTTGCCGCAACGTCCGACCCCCGGCGTAGGGTCTGAACATGAGCAGCCACACCGAAACCCCTGGAGTCGTCCCGTCCTACCTGCTCGCGCGCCTGGCCGAGTCGGGCCGCTACCCCCGCGCCGCCGCCGCCGCGAGGCAGACGCTGACGGCGGGCAGACCCCCGTTCCGTGCACGCATCGACCTGTCGATCGACGAGAACGGCGATCTGGTCGCCGAGCTCTCCGACGCGCCCAACCGCACGATCAGCGACGCGGGCAACACGCAGACGCTTCCCGGCGCGATCGTGCGCAGCGAAGACGACGAGCCGGTCGCCGACGCCTCCGTCAACGAGGCGTTCGACGGACTCGGGGCCACGTTCGAGATGCTGCTCTCGGCCTTCGGCCGCAACTCCCTGAACGACGCAGGGGCCCCGCTCGACGCCACGGTGCACTACGGCGTCGACTACGACAACGCCTTCTGGGACGGCGAGCGCATGGTCTTCGGCGACGGAGACGGCGAGGTGTTCGTCGGCTTCACCTCGTCGACCACGGTCATCGGGCACGAGCTCGCGCACGGGGTCGTGCAGTACACCGCGAACCTCGAGTACCAGGGCCAGCCGGGCGCACTCAACGAGTCGATCGCGGACGTCTTCGGGGCTCTCACCGAGCAGTACCTCCTCGAGCAGAGCGCGGCCGATGCGACGTGGCTCATCGGTGCCGAGATCTTCACGGATGCGGTGCAGGGCAAGGCGCTGCGGTCGATGATCGAGCCGGGCACCGCCTATGACGACGACGAGCTCGGCAAAGACCCGCAGCCCGCCCACATGAGCGGGTTCGTGCGCACGACCGAAGACAACGGCGGGGTGCACATCAACTCCGGCATACCGAATCGCGCGTTCGCCCTGTTCGCGATCGACCTCGGCGGCAATGCCTGGGAGGCAGCGGGCACCGTCTGGTACCGGGCGCTCACCGGAGGACTGTCGAGCACTGCGACCTTCACCGAGTTCGCCGATGCGACGGTCACTGCAGCATCCGCCATCGACGAGGCCACCGGCGCAGCCGCTCGACGTGCGTGGACGACCGTGGGAGTCTATGGAGATGAGCGAGTCCCCTCCACCGACTGACGCGCAGGTCGTCATCGCCGTGGTGCGCACAGGCGGCATAGCCGGCATCCGTCGTCAATGGCGCGTCGAACCGGACCCGGCCGAGTCCCACGACTGGATCGCCATGATCGAGAGCTGCCCGTGGGATGCCGACGCGGATGACACCCCCGGAGCCGATCGGTTCGTGTGGCTGATCCGCGTGCGCACCCCCTCCGAGAAGCGCGAGCGCGAGCTGCCCGACTCCGCGCTCGACGGCCCCTGGCGACAGCTGGTCGACGCGGTACGTGCGGCATCCGACTGAGACACGAGAGGGAACACCATGCCGACGAGCGAAGAGGCCACGCGCCTGCTGCAGCTGTCTCGCGATGCGTTCGACCGAGGCGATGCCGTGCTGCATCTGCAGGTCGAGGTCAGCCGGCTCACCGGCCAGCCGTCGTCGTGGGGCTCGTCAGAGAACGACTTCGTGAGCGACGACCACGTCGGGTACTTCCTCAGTGAGGTCGAACGCATCGGCTGGCGCCTCGAGCAGGCCGGCTACACGTTCGTCGAATCCGGCGCGACGACCTCGGCGCGCATGCTGAGCAGCGGAACCGGCGTCGTCAATCACGGCCATGTCGCGGGGTACTTCACGTTCCGTCGCGTCACCCCGTCTGCCTGAACCGATCAATCCGGTGTGAAACCGGCACCTCCGCCGACGGGCGGGATCAGAATGGGACCCATGGGACTTTTCCAGCAGCGCTCCGACGATGAAGAGAACCAGTGGACTCTGCCCTCGGAGCCCCTCGAACGCTCGGAATCCGAGGTGCTCGACGAGGCTCCCTCCGTCGATCCGCTGTCGCTCGGTCTGGGTCTGGGCGCCGGCGCCTCCGTGAGCTCGGTCGCCTTCCCGGTGGCACCGCCCGCACCAGAGGCGTTCTCGATCGAGAACCGCGAACCGGATGACGACTCGGAAGCTGCCCCGGACGCGGACTGAGCCCCACCGGAGCGCGACCCGGTCCGCCCTACGCAGAACCGAGTTCGACGCGAGTGCGCGGCAGGGCGTCGGGGTGCTCGCGCTGCAACCAGCCGATGATCCGCTCACGCACCTCGCACCGCAGGGTCCACTGGTCCGCCGAGTCCTTCGCCGACATCACGAGCCGCACGGTCACGAACCCGCCCTGAGCGTCGGTGACGGTCGCATCCAGCGACCGGCCGTCCCAGGCCGGCGATGCCTCGACGATGCGCTGGAACTCGGCCCGCAGCTCGTCCATCGGAATCCGCCAGTCGAGATCCAGGTAGACCGTGCCGAGGATCTTGTCGGACCGTCGAGTCCAGGTCTCGATGGGAGTGGTCGTGAAGTAGTTGCACGGCACGACGAGGCGCCGTTCGTCCCAGATGTAGACGACCACGTACGAGAGGTTGATCTCACCGATCCGCCCCCACTCCCCCTGGATGACCACCACGTCACCGACCTTGATCGCATCGGTGAACGCCACCTGCACGCCGGCGATCAGGTTGCCCAGGATCGACTGCGCCGCGAGACCGGCGATGATGCTCACGATGCCGGCCGAGGCGAGAAGGCTCGTGCCGACCGCCCTCATCTCGGGAAAGGTGAACAGCACCGCGCCCAGCGCGAGCACGGCGATCGTGACCAGCACGAGCCGGTGGATGACGAGTAGCTGCGTGCGTCGGCGGCGGGCTTCGGGTCCGATGAGAACGGTCTCCTCGCGGGCGATCAGCCGTTCGAAGCCGAACGAGACCGAAGCGGCGAGCAGCCAGGAGCCGGTGACGATCGTGGCGATGAGGAACAGCCGCGAGACCGCCGGCCACCAGTCCTGCGCCGACGGCTCGGAGATCGCCCCCGCGATCCAGATCGAGACGACCGCCGTCGTCGCGATCATCGCGGAGCGCACCCGTCTGGCGAGATCTCGCACCCACGGCACTCGACGGCTGACGAGAGCGGCGACCAGCGCGAGGAGGGCGAGAGCGATGGCGGCGATGACGATCACCGCAGCGATCGTCGCAGCGGTGCCGACCCAGGATTCCCAAGTGACGTCGGAAGGCATCGACCCACACTATGTCGGGAGCCGAGGCGATGCGAAACGACGCCGGCGGGCGGTGTCGCCCGTCGCGGCTACGGTTGAGGGATGACGATCATCGCCGCCGCAGACGGCTCCGCCCTGGGCAATCCCGGCCCCAACGGCTGGGCCTGGTACATCGACGACGACAACTGGGCAGCCGGCGGATCCCCGCACGGCACCAACAACCAGGGTGAGCTGCGAGCGGTGCTCGAGCTGCTGCTGGCGACGGCGGGCATCTCCGAGAAGCTCATGATCGAGTGCGACAGCCGCTATGTGATCGATTCGGTGACCAAGTGGATGCCGGGGTGGAAGCGCAAGGGCTGGCGCAAGTCCGACGGCGGGCCGGTGCTGAACCGCGACCTGCTCGAGGGAATCGACGAGGCGATCCGCGGGCGCGATGTCGAGTTCTCGTGGGTCAAGGGCCACGCCGGCCACCCTCTGAACGAGGCGGCCGACGAACGCGCGAACGCCGCAGCCAAGGCCTACCAGGCGGGGCAGGAGCCGCGCCGCGGACCCGGGTTCACGCTGGCGACGGATGCCGGCGCAGCTGCGGCAGCATCCGCTCCGATCGCCGCCGCGGCCACGCGCGCGGAGGATGCACCCGCGTCATCGCCGAGCGTCGCGACGGCGATAGCCGAGCCGCTGTGGGCCGAGCCGTCGGACCTGCTCGACAGCCTCTACGCCCCGATCGACGATCCGATCGAGGTGCGGCTGGCGCTGTCGAGCGACGAGCATGCCCGACTGCGAGACCGCGCCGAGGCGCAGGGCATCACGCTCGAAGAGGCGCTCCGACGCCTGATCTGACCGCGCCGGCCACAGCACGCCCGCGTACACTCGCAGCATGTCGAAGAAGAATGTCGCACGCACCGTCGGTCGGATCTTCCTCGGTTCCTTCCTCGTCTTCGCCGGTGTCTCGCACCTGACGTTCGCACGCGAGGAGTTCCAGGCGCAGGTGCCGGACTGGGTGCCGCTGGATCCCGACGTGACCGTGCTCGCCTCCGGTGTCGTCGAGGTGGGGCTGGGCGCTGCGCTCCTCGTCGCGCGCAAGCGGCGAGGACTGGTCGGGGTGCTCGCGGCCCTGTTCTTCGTCGCCGTCTTTCCCGGCAACATCGCGCAATGGCTCGAACACCGCGACGCCTTCGGGCTCGATACCGATACCAAGCGCTTCGTCCGGCTGTTCTTCCAGCCGGTGCTCATCGCCTTGGCGCTCTGGTCGACGCGCGCTCCGCGTCGCACCGATCGCAAGGCCGCCCTCTGACCTCGTCCGACTCGTAGCAACGGATCCTCGTTCACGATTCAGCATGAACGCGGGCAGGACAGCAGAAGAGGAGGCGGTTCTCGCGAGAACCGCCTCCTCTTGCTGAATCGTGAACGTCAGACCGCGAGCAGCTCCCGCTCCAGGCGTGCGTACGACGTCTCCATGCCGTCGGCCATGCCGGTGGCGAGGATCATGTCGCGCGTCTCCTTGTCGGGGTACTCGATCAGCAGGGTGATGAGCGTCGCACCGTCCTCTTCATAGAGGTTCAGGTCGTTCAGCGTCTCGACCGGCATCCCGATCATCCGCTCGGTCTGCACCGACCGGCGAGGTGCGTCGATCAGCAGCGCCTCGCCCTCGAAGCCGAACGCCTGCCCCTCGGTGTCGCCGACCGGCGCCCACGAGTTGCGGTAGGTCTGGCCGACCTCGGTGGCGACGACGCACTCGGTCATCTCCCATCCGTCGGGTCCGAGCAGCCACTGCTTCATGAGCTCGGGCTCATTGTGGGCACGCCAGACCAGCTCTCGTGGACCCTCGACCAGGCGGGTGATGCGCACATGCACGTCGTCGAGCAGCTCGACCTGCGTGCCCTTGCCCTGGGCGTAGTCGCGGAGGTCCTGCAGCACGGCGTCGAGCTGGCCCATGGCCATCTTGATGCCCTCGATCTGGCCCATCTCGACGACCTGCTCGATCGCCTCGACCGAGTCGAAGTGGCTCGTGGTGACCATGCGGGTGCCGTCGGCGGTGGATTCGAAGGCGAACGACATGCGCTGCGCCGGGAAGCCGTCGAGCGGGTTGCCCTGGTCGTCGACGAACGAGTCGAGCACCTCGAAGCTGCGCGGCGCATCGATCGAGAGGAACTCCCACGAACCCGACGACTTCTCGCCTCGGGGGCCGTTCATCGAATACTGCGCGCGACCGCCGACGGTGTGGTCCCAGGCGGTGAAGGTCGCCGGCCATCCGGGAGGACCCCAGAACCGCTCGAGCTGGCGCGGGTCGCTGTAGGCGGCCCAGACCCGCTCGATCGGCGCCGCGAAATCGGCGACGACCGTCATGGTGAGGTTGTCGGCATCGGTGGTGACATCCGTGACGGGCATGTCAGTCTCCTTCTTCGGTTCGTGAATCATCGGTGGTGTCGGGGGTATCGGGACGACGAGCCGGCTTCTCGGCCAGCAGGTCGTCGAGTCGGGCGATGCGCGACCGCCACAGCTCTTCGTATCTGGCGAGGAGCGCCCTGGCGCGGGCGATCATCTCGGGGTTCGCGCGGACGAGCCGCTCGCGTCCCTCGGCGCGCTTGACGATGAGATCCGCCGCTTCGAGCACGGCGACGTGCTTCTGCACCGCGGCGAACGACATCTCGTATTCGGAGGCGAGGGTCGAGACCGACTGCTCCCGCTCGATCGTCCGGCGCAGGATGTCGCGCCGGGTCGACGTCGCCAATGCGTGGAACACACGGTCGACCTCCGCTTCGCTCAGTTCTCTTTGTGCAACCATTTGGTTGTACGTTATGCCTGAGCGAGGCGGATGTCAAGAGGTACGTTGTCGGGAACGCGTTTGCGTGACGCTCGACGAGGTTTGGCGACAGGGTGAGGGCGCGCATAGCGCGATCGAGCTCGCACCTGCGTCGGACGCCCTCGCAGTGCCGCCTCCCCGCAGCCCGGCCGAGGCAAGATCGCCAACACCCAGCCCGCCCGTCGTGCCTTAGAGGTGAGCGCGTCCGGGGCGGGTCGCCACGCCGTGATGTCGGCTAGGAACTGGCTGAAGGCTTGGGCTGTGGCGCCGCCACCTTGCCCGAGCAATGGGACTCGTGACACTAGATGTCATCGGACCGGGATTCCGACATACGTCTTATCGCGACGGCGTCGACGGCCCCCGCAGGGTCTGCGGTGGCCCTCGATGCACTCCTACCCATAGCCGTCGAAAGCGCGAAGCAACTGAGATGCTCGCCGGATCATCTCCCGGTTTGCGCGAGCGACCCGCTCCCGCCCGCGCGCGCATTTGACGATGAGTCCCGCGCGCTCAAGCACCGCGACGTGCTTCTGCACCGCCGCAAAACCCACGTCATAACGACGCGCGAGCTCGGTCACCGACTGACCCTCGACGAGCGTGCGAGCGATGATGTCGCGCCGAGTGGCGTCTCCCAGCGCTCGGAAGACCCGGTCCGCCTCGCTGCGACTGAGTTCGTCGGGAATCACGAGTGGCGGGTTCCCACGGCGGTCGGGATCACGGGAGGACCTCGCCGAGAAAGGAAACGATCGAAGGCGTGAGCGCGGCCGGTTTCATCATCGGTGTCGCGTGATGTGCGCCCTCGATCGTCGCGTGTCGGGCTCCGATCAGCGTCGACAGCTCTCGCGTCCCGCTATCCATGAACGGCTCGCTCTTGCTTCCGACAAGCACGAGAGAGGGCGCCCGGAGCCCGCTCCACCGGTCGCCGGCGAGAGGCATCCCGTCCTGCAGCTCTGCGCAGAGGCGCGTGTCATAGACGGCCGTCTGGGCCATCGTGACCATCGTCCGCCACGGGCCGACCATGAGGCGCATGGCGTGGATCATGACGGCGGATGCGCCGAGGGCGACGCGGTTGAACTCGCGAATCGCGTCCGACCCCCGCCCCTCGTCGACCAGCTGCTGAAGGCGGTCGGCGAGGTCGCGGGGGACGGGTGCGCGTCGATCGTCCACGATCACTGGCGGCTCGAAAGCGATGACGCCCGCAACCTTCTCGGGAAGAGCCGCCGCGGCGTCGACCGCGAGGATCGCGCCGGATGACGCTCCGAAGAGAGCAGCCCTGCCTCCGTGCGCATCGATGAGCGCCTCGATGTCTGCGATCTCGCGAGCGATGAGCCAGGAGCCGGCGTCCCCGCTGCTGCCGCGTCCCCGCCGGTCATAATTCACGACCGTGTAGCTGGCGGCGAGCAGGGCTGCGAGGCGACGGTTGTCCCGGAGGTCGGACAGCGCCTGCGCGACGAGAATGACGACCGGCCCGTCTCCGTGGCGTTCATACGAGATCCTCGTGCCGTCAGCTGACGTCACCTGGTTCAGGGAGGTGCCCTTCTTCGGCATGATGATTCCGTTTTCCTTGAGAAAAGTGGGTGGTTCAGCGGCGGGTCATCGTGGACGCGTATCCGCCGTCACCGGGGTAGACCCAGGCGCCGTCGAGCACACGATCGTCGTCCCTGAAGGTGCCGGTGAAGTAGGCCGGGCTCCCCTTGACTCCGGCCCAGATGGTGAGCGTGTCCCCCTCCAGCTCGTAGACGTAGTCGAGAGTGTTGCCCATCGAGTCGTAGAACCGGGAAGTAACATCCGTGCCGGCGGGCTCGCCGAACGGGCGGAGCTGACCGATGACCTCGATGCCGGTGACGGCCTGACCGAACTGCTCCAGCTCGACGTGCTGGAGCAGGAAGAATCGCCCGCCCATCCACTCGTATCGGACGACTCCCTCGGCACCACCGGTCACCGTCCATTCGCCGACGAGTCTGTCGAGCGCCAGAACGGCACTGCTGGGCGCGGGGTGCTCACCGAGGCCGTATCCATCGATCTGCTCGGCGGTGACGTTCTCCAGCGGGTTCTCATTCATCAGATGTCCTTTCTCCTGCAGCCCGGCGGGCCGCTCTTGCAGATACCTCGGAGCCGAGCGCTGCGGATTGACATGTGCGCGCGAATCCGTCGGAAGCGATCCGCCGGGCGCACCCCAGATGTCGCGACCGCACGATGTCAAGATTCGCCACGTGGCTCCGAGGTATCAGTGCATAAGCACTCGACCCAGAAGAGGAGCACACAGTGACCACGAACTCAGCACCACGCCTCGCGTCCAGGGAGATCCGCGCACTCCCTGGTTCGACCCGCCTACTCCTCCTCGCAGGAGCCTTCGCCGGACCGCTGTTCTACGTGTCCGCACTCGTGCAGATGCTGACGCGTCCCGGCTTCGATATCCACCTCCACCCCATCAGCCAACTCTCCACGGGAGACCTCGGCTGGATCCAGATCCTCACCTTCGCCCTCACAGGACTGGGCCTGATCTGCCTGGCGATCGGTCACCGACGGGTCGTAGCCGACGGCCTCGGCCGCGCCGCCATCCCGGTCCTCATCACGATCAGTGGGGCGGGATTCATCTCCGCCGGTGTCTTCCCGCAAGACCCTGCGAACGGTTTCCCGCTTGGCGTGGCCGACGGCCCCGCAGCCGAACCGACTTGGCACGCTGTCGTCCATATGGGGGCGGCGATCGTCGCGTTCACGGCGCTGGCCGTGGCAGCCCTCATCGCGCTCATCCGCGCCATCCGCGAGCGGCGTGCGGTCGCAGCGATCGGGAGCGGCATCGTCGCGATCGCGCTCCTCGCTCCCGTCGCTCCCGACATCGCGAGCATCCAGGTGGCGATCACGGGGCTGTTCGCCTTCGGATGGTGCACCGCGTCGGCCATCTCCCTGCTGAGATCTCCGCGCGTGTCTCGCTAGCCTGGACACTCGCCGACTCAAGGAGATGAGATCGTGAAGTTCCTCATTCTCGGCTACACGCCGAGCAGCAGTTGGGACGCCGCTACTGCGGATGCCCCCACCGAGGATGCGCTCGCTGCTTTCGCTGCGTATCAGGAGTTCGAAGCGGAACTGCGCGCGACCGGGGAGTTCGTCAGCACCGAAGGGCTCGGACACCCCGCCATGTCGACGACTGTCCGCAAGGTCGAGGGAGGAATCGTCATGACCGACGGCCCTTTCGCGGAACTCAAGGAGGTCCTTGCGTCGTTCGCTGTCATCGAGGTGTCCAGCGTGGAACGCGCGAAGGACATCGTCGCACGGATGGTCGAGATGCTCGGCGAACCGATGGAGATCCGCCCCATCATGGGTGACGAATTCGCGTGATGGCTGCACCTGACGCCATCGAGGACCTGCTGCGCACGGAAGCGCCGCAGGTCCTCGGGGCTCTGGTTCGCCGCTTCGGTCACTTCGACATCGCCGAGGAAGCCACGCAGGACGCACTGCTCGCCGCAAGCCAGCAGTGGCACCGGGACGCCATCCCCGATCAGCCCCGGTCGTGGCTGATCCGCGTCGCCTATCGCCGCATGGTCGACGCGCTGCGCGCCGAATCGGCCGACCGCCGCCGCGAAGAGCAGTACGTGGCCTCCGAACCGTACGCGTCCTCCTCAAACGCTGCCCCTGCCGACCACGACGACAGCCTGAACCTGCTGTTGCTGTGTTGTCACCCCGCCCTGTCGTCCGCCTCCCGCACCGCTTTGACGCTGCGCGCCGTGGGCGGGTTGACCACCGCGGAGATCGCGCACGCCTACGGGGTGACCGAGCAGACGATGGCGGTGCGGATCAGCCGCGCGAAGCAGCAGATCCGCAAGAGCGGTGCCCGATTCGAATTCCTGGTCGACGACGACTTCCCCAGCCGCCTCTCCGCGGTCATGCGAGTGCTGTACCTGATCTTCAACGAGGGATACACGGTGACCGCCGGCACCGAGCTCACCCGAACCGACCTGACCCGCGAGGCGATCCGACTGACGCGGCTCCTCCACGCACTCGTCCCCGATGATCCGGAGCCGACGGGTCTTCTCGCGCTCATGCTGCTGATCGATTCGCGACGCGCGACGCGCTCCGACGCGGATGGCGAGCTCATCCCTCTCGCGGATCAGGACCGCAGTCGGTGGGATCAGGAGCCCATCCGAGAGGGGTCGGATCTCATCCGTGCCGTGTGGTCCCGAGGGAACGTGGGGACGTACCAGCTGCAAGCCGCGATAGCCGCCGTGCATGCGTCCGCACCGATCGCCGAGCAGACCGACTGGGTACAGATCGCTGCTCTGTATCTGGCGCTCGAGCAGGTCGAACCAACCGGGCTGGTCATGCTTGCACGGGTCGTCGCCGTGGCCCATGCCTTCGGGCACGCGCGCGCCACCGCTTTGCTCGAGGAACTGGATCGCGAACATGGACTTCTCCAGCACCCCCTGACCCGGCACCGCGCCCATGCGATCCGCGCCCACCTCCGCGAAGCGGAGGGGGACCCCACTGCGGCGAGAGAGGACTTCCTCGCCGCAGCCGACATGACGACGAACGAACCCGAATCCCGCTACCTCTCCCGAAAGGCATTCGGTGAGTAACCGAGTGACATTCGGTGTCATCTCAATCCGTCTCCGAGGGGGTTCAGGTTGAGGAAGGCCCGTGTCGCTTCGTACTCCGCGTCCGGCAGGAAGACCTCGTCGTTGAGCTCGAGGTCCGGGGGTGGTACCCATGCGTCTGCAAGTTGGCGGGCGCAGAAGTCGCCGTACTTCATCGCCACGTTCAGCTGAAGGTCACGGCGGGCGGCGTCTGCCACTCCGACGACTACGTCATGGGCCTTCCCGAGAAGGACTACCTCGAGCAGAGTTATCCGCTGCCACTGACGCTCGGCCATGAGGGTGCGGGCATCGTTCACGAGATCGGCGAGGGCGTCGACTCGACGCTGAAGGTCGGCGACGCCGTCGCGGTATACGGCCCGTGGGGCTGCGGCCGCTGCCACAACTGCTCGCAGGGCATGGAGAACTACTGCACGAACGCCGCCGCAGAGGGCATCCGTCCTCCCGGTCTCGGCAGCCAGGGCTCGATGGCCGAGTACATGATCGTCGACGACGCCCGCCACCTCGTGCCGCTCGGCGACCTCGACCCCGTGCAGAACGTCTCGCTGACCGACGCCGGCCTCACCCCGTACCACGCGATCAAGCGCTCGCTCCCGAAGCTCGGCGCCGGCACCTTCGCCGTCGTCATCGGCACCGGCGGTCTCGGCCACGTCGGCATCCAGATCCTGAAGGCGATCTCGGGCGCCACGGTGATCGCTCTCGACGTGAACGACACGAAGCTCGAGCTCGCCACCGAGGTCGGGGCAGACCATGTGCTGATCAGCGATGCCTCAGCCGCCGACAAGATCCGTGAGATCACCGGCGGCCTGGGCGCGAACGCCGTGTTCGACTTCGTGGGCGCGAACCCGACGATGGCCCTGGCGCAGAGCGTGGCCGCACTCGATTCGGACGTGACGATCGTCGGCATCGGCGGCGGGAGCATGTCTCTCGGCTTCGGCTCGATCGCCTACGACGCCGCCGTGCGAATCCCGTATTGGGGATCGCGTTCCGAGCTGATCGAGGTGCTGGACCTTGCTCGCGCGGGCAAGATCCACGTGCAGACCGAGACCTACTCGCTCGACGACGGCCCGAAGGCGTATGAGGATCTCGCTGCGAACAGCATCCGCGGCCGCGCGGTCATCGTCCCGTAGACGGCGAACGCGCAGAGTGCGGCCGCTCCGACTCGCCGTCGGAGCGGCCGCTGCTGTGTTCATCGCTCACGGGAGCCTGAGGCCGAGAGAAATCCATTCACGCGCATCCATCCCGCGTCGACAGGCGTACGCTGGAGAGAAGGACGGACCGTCCGAGAAGATCTCCCGGCACCGCGACCGTCCGGAAGAGGAGTCACTCGTGGCTCAGTACGACGTCTCGAACCGCTCGGCGATCGTGACGGGAGCAGGCAGCGGAATCGGACGCTCGACCGCTCTGCTGCTTGCCCGCAACGGCGCATCCGTGGTCGTCAACGATCTGAACGCGGACAACGCGAACGCGGTCGTCGACGAGATCCGCACCGCGGGAGGCACCGCCGAGGCATCCGTCGGAGATGCGACCGACACCGCCTGGATCGCCAGCTCGATCGAGCTCGCGAACACGCTCGCCCCGCTGCGCATCGGCGTCAACAACGCCGGCATCGGCGGAGCATCGGCCCCCACCGCCGAGTACGACGACGAGGCCTGGGACAAGGTCATCTCGATCAACCTCAACGCCGTGTTCCGCAACATGAAGGCGCAGATCCCCTCGATCCTCGCGAACGGCGGCGGCTCGGTCGTCAACATCGCATCGATCCTCGGCAGCGTCGGCTTCGCCGGCTCGCCCGCCTACGTCGCCGCCAAGCACGCGGTCGTCGGCATGACCAAGTCGGCCGCCCTCGAGTACTCCGCCCAGGGCGTGCGCGTGAACTCCGTCGGCCCCGGCTTCATCGACACCCCGCTGCTGGCGACCATGGGCGACGAGGCGAAGGAGTTCCTCGTGTCGAAGCACCCGATCGGTCGCCTCGGCCAGGCCGACGAGGTCGCGAACCTCATCGCGTTCCTCGCGAGCGACGCCGCCAGCTTCATCACCGGCAGCTACCACCTCGTCGACGGCGGATACACCGCCCTCTGAGGTTCGACCGCTGCGTGCACACGCGCGCCACGCACCGCGGCACACCTGCAGGACGAAAGTACGGATGCAGGTCGAGATCGGCGATCTCGCCCTGCATCCGTGCATCGGTCCTGCAGGTGTGCCGCGTGAGGAGACCGGCCGCGGCCCGAGCGGGCACCGGATCCGCCCGCCTTACTCCCGAACCCTGCGCTTCTCCAGCACTCCGGCGAGCAGCACGGCGACGAGAGCAGCGGCCGGCGCCACCATCAACCCGGCCCGCAGGCTCTGGGTGTCGGCGATGAACCCGACGAACGGCGGCGACAGCAGGAAGCCGAGACGAAGGAGCCACGACACGATCGTGAGTCCCGCGCCGGGCTTCAGACCCGGCAGCTCGTCGGCCGCGTGCATGGCGGCGGGGATGAGGGTGGCGATGCCGAAGCCCACGGCCGCGAAGCCCGCAATCGTTCCGGGGACGCTCGGGAAGATCAGCGCGAGGGTCATGCCGCCCGCAGCGATCAGACCGCCGACCCTGGCGACCGCACGCTGCCCGAACCGGTCGGTCATGCCGTCGCCCAGCATCCGTCCGATGAACTGCGCGCCGACCAGGGCGATGAAGCCGAGCGGTGCGATCGCGGCCGCGGCGCCGAGCGATTCGCTGAGGTACAGCGTGGCCCATGAATTGCCGGCATCCTCGGCGATCGCGCCCGCCATCGCGATGAGCGTGAGGGCGATGAGCATCATCACGATGCGCGGGCTCACGCCGCGGCGCACCGCTGCGTGCAGCTCGACCGGCTCGGCCGTGGCCTCGGCATCGGCCTCTTCGTCGCGTCCTGGCAGACAGAACCAGAGCGCGGTGAACGCCACGGCCGCGAACACCGCAGTCGAGATGCCGAGGTGCACGCCGAGCGGCAGCTGCAGGGCGATCGCGGCCGCGGCCATCGCGCCGCCGAGCACCGCGCCGATCGACCAGATCGCGTGGAAGGAGTTGATGATCGAGCGTCCGTAGCGGCGCTGAACACGAAGGCCGTGCGCGTTCTGCGCGACGTCGGTGATGGCATCGGAGGCCCCGCCGAGCAGAAGGGCGACGGCGAAGAGGATGCCCGAAGGCGCGACCGCGGCGGCGAGCAGGCCGAGGCCGGTCGCGATGGTGCCGAACACCGCGATGCGTGCGGAGCCGAATCGACGGATCAGCACCGCGGCGAGCAGGCCGGCGGCGATCGCGCCGGCGGGGAAGGCCGCGATCGCCAAGCCGTAGCCGGCGTTGTCGAGACCGAGGGCGGCCTTGATCTCGGGATAGCGCGGAAGGATGTTGGCGAACAGCGCGCCGTTCGTCAGGAACAGCGCCGAGACAGCGATGCGCGCACGTCGGGTGGCCCGATCCGGTACGGGTCGTCGAATCGATTCGATCGAAGTCATAGCAACGACCGTACACGCCCATCGGGGGCGTCGGAGAATCGTCGGGAGCCTCAGCCGCCGAGCCTCGACTCAGCGACTGCGAGGTTCAGCTCAGCTGCGGCTCCGCCGTCGACGTGCTCGATGCCGCCGCAGCCACGGCCGCCTTCGCCACGTCGAGATCGTCGAACAGGCCGAGGAAGTTCGACTGCGGTCCGAAGGCACGGAAGCCCTCGAGGGTCGTTCCGGTGATCGAGCCGAGGAATTGGCGTCGGTCGTTGCCGACGTGGAAGCCGGGGTCGACCTCGACCCAGAGCCCCCGCGCCCGGGATGCCGAGCGCGCCCGTGCGCCGGTGACGGCCTTCGCCGCGTTTCTGATCCGAGCGGACACGGGTCACGCCGTCATCGCGTGCAGCCTGCGCGAGCCGCCGACCGGCCGCGCGAACTCGTCGCGGGTGACGTCGAGACCACCCGACGAACTCGCGGCGTTCATCATCGCGACCACCAGCGAGCGATCGATCGGCGCCTCGTCCTCGATCGCGAACCGCAGAGGGATGGATGCGTGCAGCCAGAGCGTCTCGCCCACCCCGTCACCCAGGGGCAGCGTGAGCGGGAACGACTCGTTCCGCCGCAGCTTGGTCACGATGACGAGGCGCAGGTGCGTGAGCAGCTCGTCGTCGACCTCGATAGGTGCGGCGGTGTTTCCGTACGTCAGGTAACCCATGATCTCTCCTCGAGCCAGAGACTTCGTGTGAGAAATAGATTACTAGGTTACCTAGCTAAATCACAGTCGAGACTCAGGGGAGGTCGCTGATCTCTTCGGCGAGGCGGCGGAGGAAGCGTGTGACAGCCTCGGTCTGCTCAGGGGTGAACTCGCTCGCGAGCGACTCGATGCGCTGCGTGAGCTCGTCGGCGGGCGAGTGCAGATCACGCAGAGACGGGCGCAGTACCTTCGACCGGGCATCGGCCGGATGCGGAGCGATGACGATCTGCCCACGCTCCTGCAGACGACGCAGCAGGCTCGTGATCGCCGCCGTGCTCACGTTCAGGTGCGCAGCCAGGTCACCGGGCGTCGCGGGCGCATCCGCCGGCGCATCGGTGATGAACCGCATGGCTTCGCGATCGGTGTCGTTGGGTGCGCGCATGGCCGCCAGACGCCGCCCGAGCTGGGCCTCGGCACGTCGAAGCTCATCGACTCGCGCGACGAGTTCGGTCGTCGTCGTCTGAAGCTGTGTCCTGCCTGCCATGCGTCACCCCCTGACCCGTCCATGATACTCGACATAAAGGTAACCAGCCTGCCTAGTGAAATCCAATGCGACCAGGGACTCTGTTCGGATGCGAAGATGGATACCTGCGGGAAGGACAGTCATGGTCGAGCGATTCACACTCGGGGATGCGGGGTACATCATGTATTCCGACATGCTCGATCGCCTGCGGCAACGCTTCCCGTCGGTTCCGCAGTGGCGACTCGACCAGATCGTCTCCGCCGAGCATGACGCCATCACCGGCGGCATCCTGCAGATCGTCCCCGCCGAGGTCGAGTCGGGCGCGGTCGAGATGCTCGAGCGCGAGTCCGACGAGCGCGAGCAGCACGACGTCCGCAGCGACGATGGCGAGGTGGCGTGATGGAGCGCTCCGAGGATTTCGGCCGATCCGGATACTGGTACCCCGAATCGAGCACTGCCAGCACGGTGGACGTGCTGAACATGCTGCGCCGTTACCGCGCGGCCGAGACAGCGATGCGCGCACGCACCCGCGCGTCGATGGGCATGAACGAGACCGACCTGGTCGCGCTGCGCTTCCTGCTGCGCGAGCAGCGGGCCGGTCGCATCGTGCGCCCGATCGACATCGCCCGCATGCTCGACATCTCGACCGCATCGACGACCACTCTGATCGACCGGCTCGAGAAGGGCGGTCACGCGAAGCGCGAGCCGCACCCGACCGACCGCCGTGCCGGCGTCGTCGTGCCGACCGTCAGCAGCGACGATGAGGTGCGCGAGACCCTCGGGGCGATGCACCGGCGCATGCTGACGCTCGTCGACGAGATGAGCGACACGGAGCGCGGGATCGTCACGCACTTCCTCGCCGGCATGACCTCGGCGATCGAAGAGGCGTCCGATCTCGATCAGGAGTTGCGCGACGTCATCCGCTCGCACGAGGAGTCGGAGTCCTCGGGCGAGTGACCGCCGAGGGCCGGCCGCGAATCGGCCGGCCACCCGACGGGGCGATCAGGCCTTCTCGACCTGGCCCTCGGTCTGCTCGTCCGCCTGCTCGGCCCGCTCCTCCTGCTCGGCCCGCTCCGCCAGTGCCGCCTGCTCGGCCAGCGCGGCCACGTACTCCGCGTTCTCCAGGCGCTCGGGGAAGAGCTCGTCGAGGTCGAGGTCAGGGTTCTCCTCCTGCGTCTCGACCAGCTCGACGGCCTCTTCGTGGGTCTGCACGCTCGGCATCGCGCCGGGCAGCGGCCTGCGCGCCGACTCCTTGAGCACGACCACGGCGACGAAGCCGGCGATCGAGGTGCCGATCACGTAGAACGCCGGTGCCAGCGACGACCCGGTCAGCTGCACGAGCGCCTCCATCACCACCGGGGCCGTGCCGGCGAACAGCGCGACCGCGAGGTTGTACGAGATGCCCATGCCGCCGTAGCGAGACGAGGTCGGGAAGAGCGCGGGCAGCGACGACGCGAGGTTCGCGACGTAGAAGGTCACCGGGAACGCGAGCAGCACGAGGCCGAGCAGCGTCGACCAGATCTCGCCGTGCATCATGAACAGGAACGCCGGCACGGCCAGGACGATCGCCGAGATCGAGCCGATGAACAGCACCTTCTTGCGACCGATGCGGTCGGAGAGCTTGCCGGTGAGCGGGATGCTGAGCGCCATCGCCACGAGCACGGGGAGGGTGAGCAGTGTGCCGTGCACCTCGTCGTAGCCGAGGGTTCCGGTCAGATACGTCGGCATGTAGGAGGTGAGGGCGTAGCCGACCGTGTTCGCGGCGGCCACGAGAACGAAGGCCGTGAGCAGCTCGCGCCAGTACGCGCGGATCAGCGCGATGACGCCCTTCGGGGCATCGACGGCTTCCTTCGCGTCGTCGGCGGCGCGCTGCGCGGCATCCTGCGCCTCCTGGAACGCCGGGGTGTCTTCGATCTTGAGCCGGAAGTAGATCGCGATCAGCCCGAGCGGCAGGGCGACGAGGAACGGGATGCGCCAGGCGAAGCCCTGCATGACCTCAGCCGAGAGCGTGAGCTGCAGGATCGACACGAACGCGGCGCCGATCGCGAAGCCCATGTACGAGCCGAGGTCGAGCAGCGAGGCGTAGAAGCCGCGGCGCTTGTCGGGCGCGTACTCGGTGATGAACGTCGTCGCACCGGCATACTCTCCACCGGTCGAGAAGCCCTGCGCGAGCTTGAGGACGATCAGCAGGATGGGCGCCCAGACGCCGATCACCGAGAAGTCGGGCAGCACGCCGATCAGGAACGTCGCCGCGGCCATCATGATGAGCGTGAACGCGAGTACGCGCTGGCGCCCCAGGCGGTCGCCGAGCTGGCCGAGCACGATGCCGCCGAGCGGACGCGCGACGAAGGTCACGGCGAAGACGCCGAGCGAGAACAGCGACTGCGCACCGGCCGATGCGTCGGGCAGGAACGCGCGCCCGATGATCACGGCGAGGTAGCCGTAGACGCCGATGTCGTACCACTCCATGAGGTTGCCCACCACGGTGCCGGCGACGGCACGGCGCAGCATCGGACGGTCGACCACGGTGACGTCATCGACGGTGAGGCGCCGCAGCTCAGCTGCCTTGGCCGGCCGCAGGCGACGGATCAGTCGCTGCCACAGGGTCGGATTCTCGGTCTTCGATGGATCGGACATGCAGTCATCTTCTCTCTCGTGCCGGATCAGCCTCGTAGGTCGAGCCGGACAGACGACGGGGAGGCGGCTGTCGCCGCCTCCCCGCACCGTGTGGCTGGTCTCAGTTGTTGAACGCGTCCTTGACGTTCTCGCCGGCCTTCTTGACGTTGGCCTTCGCCTGGTCGGCGCGGCCCTCCGCCTCGAGCTTCTCGTTGTCGGTCACCTTGCCGGCGGCCTCCTTCGCCTTGCCGGCGAGGTCCTGAGCGGCGTTCTTGATCTTGTCATCGAGTCCCATGGGGGATCCTTTCTCTTATCAGCGGTGGTCTTCAGTCGGATTACTCGTGGGCTCTGCCATCACAGCGGGAGCGAGGATCTGGGCGATCAGTGGCAACGTGACTGCGGCGATCACAGCGACGAGTCCGACGACGCCCGCCGACTGCCAGAACGGCGCACGCGACGAGGACGCGGCGACCCGATCGATGCCGGTACGTGTGCCCACGGCCTCTCGCGCGGACAGCGGGGTGAGGGGGATCGACATGGCCTCAGCGCCCTCGATCCGGCGCGCCCGGAGGTCGCGCCGCGTGGGGGCTTCCGATGCTGTCGTCATAGCGTCTCACCTTCCTCCGCACAAAGATTACTAGGTGAACTAGTGAATTGCCACCCTAGCGAAATATTCAGGCATTCCGCTTACGCTCAAGGCATGACCGAGCTCACCCAGCCCACGGGCCACGAAGAGGCCCTGCGCGCCCTCCCTCGCGACGACGGATCGGCGCCGCGCGCGCTCGTCCTCGGAGCCACCGGATACATCGGCGGCCGCCTCACTCCGCGACTGCTGAACGCCGGATACCGGGTACGGGCCCTGGCACGCGACGCCGCGCGCGCGGCATCCTTCCCCTGGGGTGCGGAGTGCGAGATCGTCGAGGGATCGGCCGACGATGCGGATGCCGTGGCCGCAGCCATGGACGACGTCGATGTGGTCTATTACCTGATCCACTCGATGACCGCAGGCAAGGGCTTCGAAGAGAGCGACGAGCGCGCCGCGACCACGGTCGCGGAGGCTGCGGCGAAGGCCGGTGTGCGCAGGATCGTCTACCTGGGCGGACTGCATCCTGAGGATGCGAAGCTGTCGCCGCATCTGCGTTCCCGCGTGCGTGTGGGCGAGATCTTCCTCGAGTCGGGCGTGCCGTCGCTGGTGCTGCAGGCCGGTGTCGTGATCGGCTCGGGGTCGGCGTCGTTCGAGATGATCCGCCACCTCACCGATGTGCTGCCGTACATGCCGGCGCCGAAGTGGGTGCGCAACCGCATTCAGCCGATCGCGGTGCGCGACGTTCTTCACTATCTGCTCGGAGCTGCGCGGGTGGATGCCGAGGTGAACCGTGCGGTCGACATCGGCGGGCCCGACGTGCTGCGCTACGGGCAGATGATGAACGGGTACGCGCTCGAGGCGGGTCTGCGTCAGCGGGCGATCGCGGCCCTGCCCGTGCTGACCCCCGGCCTGGCCTCGCACTGGGTGAACCTCGTGACGCCGGTTCCCCGGTCGATCGCTCGCCCGCTCGTCGCCTCTCTGCAGAACGAGTGCATCGTGAAGGATCACGCGATCGACGATCTGATCCCGAAACCTGACGGCGGGCTGACGCCCTACCGCACCGCGGTGTCGATGGCGCTCGGCCGGGTCGATGCCGACACGATCGAGACGAGCTGGCAGGATGCCGAGGTCTCGGGCGCCCCCAGTGACCCGCTGCCGAGCGACCCGGATTGGGCCGGCCGCACCGTCTTCACCGACACCCGAAAGCTGAAGACCGCGGCACCCGTCGACGGGCTCTGGCGTGTGATCATCGGCATCGGCGGATCGAACGGCTGGTACTCATCGAAGTTCCTGTGGGCCGTGCGCGGGTGGATGGACCGTCTCGTCGGCGGCGTGGGACTTCGTCGTGGACGACGCAGCAAGGTCGAGGCCCGGGTCGGCGACGCGATCGACTTCTGGCGCGTCGAGGCCGTCGAGGAGCCGGGGAGGGCGACCGACTCCTCGCCCGCGAGCGGCGGACTGCTGCGCCTGCGTGCCGAGATGAAGGTGCCGGGCGAGGCGTGGCTCGAACTGCGCGCGCTGCCGGATGGCGACGGATCCCGCTACGAGCAGCGCGCGGTGTTCTTCCCCCGCGGACTCGCCGGGCGCCTGTACTGGCTGGGGGTGCTGCCGTTCCACGGGTTCATCTTCGCCGGCATGGCCGCCCGGATCACCGACGCGGCTGCGGTTCCGGTCGAGACGGGCGCGGATGGTGCGGATGGTGCGGATGGTGCGCCAGGTGGGGATGGTGCCGCGGATGGTGCGGCGGGAGGGGATGCCGAGGCGGCCACGGTCGCCTGAGCCGCGTCGGCCGCTCCCGTCCGCGGGTCCCGGATGCGGGGTCACTTTCGCACCGCAATTCCATGCGGGGTCACTTTCGCACCGCAAACAGCCGATTCGGATGCGTAACTGACCCCGCACGGGATCGATCCCGTGCGGGGCCGCTTATGCACCCGACGTCAGCGCTCGGCGCAACCGATTCCCGTGCGGGGCCAAATGCGCACCTGAAATCCGTTCGGGGTCACTTTCGCACCGCAAGCGGCCGATCCGGATGCGTAACTGACCCCGCGTGGAATCGATCCCGTGCGGGGTCACTTACGCTCCCGAATCCCAGACGGGGCCACTTTCGCATCCCCAATCCAGACGGGGCCACTTTCGCAGCAGAAACGTACGATTCGGGTGCGTAAGTGACCCCGCACCGAGCCGAAACCCGTGCGGGGCCACTTACGCTCCCGGCGTCGGGCAGGGGCCGCTCGACGAGTCGGCATCCGGAGGCGCAGACGGGGCCACTTTCGCATCCCGGATCCAGACGGAGTCACTTTCGCATCCCCAATCCAGACGGGGCCACTTTCGCATCCCGGATCCAGGCGGGGTCACTTCCGCACCGGAAGCCTACGATTCGGATGCGTAACTGACCCCGCACGGGATCGATCCCGTGAGGGGCCACTTACGCACCCCGCGTCAGGAGCGCGTCAGGAGGGGCGCTCGGCGAGGCCTGCAGAGTCGGCACCAGGGTCGGCACCAGCAACAGCACCAGCACCAGCACCAGCACCAGCACCAGCACCCGCACCCGCATCCGCGATCGCCCCGGCGTCCGGGATGATGTCGATCGCCTCGGTCGCGGTCGCATAGACCTCGGCGAGGCTGTCGTCGACGTCGGCTTCGTCGATCCAGGCGAGGTCGTCTTCGGAGTGGTCGTACTCGACGGGCACGAGCGCGAAGTCGTCGCCGTACTCCTCGAGCCCGGCCATGACGCTGTGACGCACGGCCATGCGGGCATAGCGCTCGCGCAGGATCATGGGGTCGCGCCGCAGATCCTTCATGAACGCGACCATCATGAACGCCATGATCACCGCGAACGGCAGCGCCGCGATGATGGTCACGTTCTGCAGCGATTTCAGACCGCTGCTCTCTTCGCCGGTGACGAGCAGCACCGCTGCGATCACACCGACCAGCACACCCCAGACGACCGCGACCCAGCGCGAGGGCTCCGGCCGACCCTGCTGCGACAACGTGCCCATCACCAGCGATGCGGAGTCCGCCCCCGTGATGAAGAAGATCGAGATCAGCAGGATGAGCACGATGCTGGTGATCAGCGGGAACGGCAGGTTCTCGAGCACTCCGAAGAGCACTTCCTCGGGCGGATCGACCGTGAGGTTCGCGCCGTCCATCTGCTGCTGGATGGCGGTGGTGCCGAAGATCGCGAACCAGATGAGCGAGATGACGGCGGGCACGACGATGACGACCGACACGAACTGGCGCAGCGACCGGCCGCGCGAGATCTTGGCGATGAACATGCCGACGAACGGCGACCACGAGATCCACCACGCCCAGTAGAAGATCGTCCAGCTCGACAGGAACATCTGCGCCTCGTCGCCCTGCGAGGCCGAGCGGGCGACCATCTCGGGCAGGTCGCCGAGGAACTGCACGGCGACAGAGGGGATGACGTTGAGGATCAGCAGCGTCGGACCGACGAAGAACACGAAGAAGGCGAGCAGCAGCGCGACGACCGCGTTGATGTTCGACAGCGCGCGGATGCCCTTCGAGACGCCGGACACGGCGGATGCGATGAAGCACGCGGTGAGCACGGCGATAGCGGCGATGAGCACGCCGTTGCCGAGCTCGCCGATGCCGCTGACGATCTCGACTCCGTGGCCGATCTGCAGGGCGCCGAGGCCGAGCGAGGCAGCCGTGCCGAACAGCGTGACGATGATCGAGAAGATGTCGATCGTGCGTCCGAGCGGCCCGGTGGTGCGGCCCTCTCCGAGCAGCGGGGCGAAGATCGACGAGATCAGCGGAGTGCGACCGCGGCGGAAGGCGCCGTAGGCGATCGCGCCACCGACGAGAGCATAGAACGCCCAGGCCTGCGGACCCCAGTGGTAGAGCACCTGCGCCTGCGCCGTGTGCATCGCCTCGAGCGTGTTGGCCTCGACGGTGCCGGGCGGCGGGTTCTCGAAGAAGGTGAGCGGCTCGGCCGCGCCCCAGAAGACGAGGCCGATGCCCATGCCGGCGGCGAACAGCATCGAGATCCACGAGAACATCGAGAACTCGGGCTCCTCGTCGTCTCGACCGAGAGGGATGCGCCCGTAGCGGCTGAAGCCGATGAAGAGCATGAAGACGAGGATGACGGTGGCGATCGTCGTGAAGAAGAAGCCGAAGTACTCCACGACCCACGCGAGCACGGTCGAGGTGGTGCCCGAGAGGTTGTCGCCCGCGAACACGCCCCACGCGATGAACGCGATGGTCAGAGCCACGGCGATGCCGAACACGAGCGGATCCGTGCGGTAGGTGCGGCCCGTCTCTTCGACCGCCACGCCGGGGACGAGCGCCGGATGCACGCCGCGCGGCGGCACGGCGGCGATGTCACGGACGATCTTCTGGGCCGTCTCGGTGGCCTTCGCGGCCTGCCGGACTGCGGCGGTGGTGGTCTTCGGAGCGTCGTTCCTCGGGGGCGTCTTATCGTCCGGAGTGTCCATGAGAACCCATTCTCCCATGCCGGCATACTGCGGCCGGGGTCGGGGAGCGTCGAGGAGCGAGGCGGGACACGGTGCGCGTTTCGTCTCGGGCCGCTCCGCGGGCCTCGCTCAACGACCGGAGGTGGGCTCGGGCCGCTCCGCGACCGAGGGTCCCGGTCGTTGAGCGAAGACGACGAAGTCGACAGACGAAACGGTGGGGTGCGACCCTCAGCGCGAGCGACGTCCGCCGAAGACCGCGTGCAGCAGGGGCAGGGCCGAGACGCAGATGAGCGTGATTCCGAGCGGAGCCAGCGACGGGACGAGCAGCGCCCCGCCGACCAGCATCGCGGCGAACAGCACGCCGGATCCGATGCGTCGGGCGATGCCCTCGAGCCTGTCGAGGCGGCGCTCGAGCGCTGAGGTGTCGAACGTGACGTTGCCGTCGTCGACACGGCTGATGATCGCGTCGATGCGTTTAGGCAGACGGTAGGTGACAGCCGCGGTCTCCATGGCCTGCTGAGCCATGTCCTGCATCAGGTTGCCCGACTCGTCGCGCAGCAGGCGGCCGGCGTAGGGCTCGGCGGCATCCCACACGTTGAACGAGGGGTCGAGGCTCGAGCACATGCCCGACGTCAGCGACACCGCTCGGATCAGCAGCAGCATGTTCTCGGGCAGCTGCAGCGGAAGCGAGCGCACCATGTCGCCGAACTCGTCGGCGAAGTCCGCGAACTCCCTCGGGTCCACCTTGCTCAGCTCGGCGAAGCCCATGCCGCCGAAGCGTGCGAACAGGGCACGGAGTGCCCGTTCGAGTTCGGCGGTGTCGGCCGACGGCAGCAGCACGCCGATCTCCTGTGCCGCGGTGACGAGCCCGCGGCTGTCACGACCGGCGACGGCGATGAGCAGGGTGCGCAGCCCGTCGCGCAGGTTGTCGGGCACCTCGGCCATCATGCCGAAGTCGATGAAGGTGAGCCGGAAGTTGCGGCCGGTGGATGCCGCCTCCGGCGTCACGAAGATGTTGCCGGGGTGCGGGTCGGCGTGCACGAAGCTGTGTGTGAACACCTGGTCGAACATGACCTCTGCGAAGACGTCGGCGACCTCCGACGGATCGATGCCCGCCGCGCGCAGAGCATCCGTGTCGTTGATCTTGATGGCCGTGACGTCCGACAGCGTGAGCAGGCGGCGGGTCGAACGCTCCCAGACGATCTCGGGGGCGTCGACACGGGCGTCTGCCGCGAAGTTCTCGCGGAACCGCTCGGCGCCGGCCGCCTCGTGCAGGTAGTCGATCTCCTCGAGGCTGGTCTGCGCGAACTCCTCGACGAGCCCTGGCGCATCGACCCGGTCGGCGACCAGGCGGACGCGCATCGCCCAGCGGGCGACGCGGCGGAGCGCCGCGAGGTCGACCGCGACGATCTCGTCGATGCCGGGACGCTGCACCTTGACGACCACATTGCCGAGGCCGGTGTCGACGGCATCCTGGGCCGAGAGGCGGGCGCGGTGCGCCTGACCCAGGGATGCCGCGGCCACCGGCGTCTCGTCGAACCACGCGTAGGCCGCCTCCAGCGGCATCCCGAGCTCCGCCTCGGCGGCGGCGCGGATGCCGGAGAACGGCACCGCCGGAACCTCGTCCTGCAGGCCCTCGAGCTCTTTGGTGATCTCGGGCGGCAGCACGTCGAGACGCGACGACATGAACTGCCCGACCTTGATCATGAGCCCGCCGAGGTCGACCGCGAGCACGTGGAAGCGCTTCGCGAAGCGCTGCATCCGCGGCGCTCGAGTGCGCTCCGAGATCGAGCTCAGTCCGAACTTCGGCAGGACGAGCTCGAACCACCAGACCTTGATGAACTCGCGCGCCGCGAACGAGAGGATGCGGCGGTACCGGGCACGATGGGCGCCCTGCGCCGCAGCATCCGTCATGTGTCGTCCCTGGGTCGTGTGCGATCAGTCCTGAGCGAGGATCGAGTACAGCCTACGGCGGGCATCGTCGAGGATCTCGACCGCCTGCTGCACCTGCTCGGTACTGCCGCTGCGACCGACTGCTGCGGCTGCTGCCGCGAGATCGACGCCGGCCTTGGGCAGTGCGCTGTAGCGGGGGTTGTCGTGCGAGCCCTCGCCCTTCGACTGCGACTCCCACGGGGCGGGGGTCTCGGTGTGCTCGGATGCGACAGCGCGGCCGGCCTCGGTGAGCGAGTAGGTCTTGCGACCGTTCTGCTCTTCGGCCTCGATCAGGCCCTCGTCGGCGAGCAGCTGCAGCGTCGGGTAGACCGAGCCTGCGCTCGGCTTCCACGAGCCGCCGCTGCGATCGGCGATCTCGTTGATGATCTGGTAGCCGTGCATGGGCTTCTCGGTGAGGAGCGAGAGCACCGCGGTGCGGACGTCGCCCTTGGCCATGCGAGAGCCGCCGCTGGGGCGCTGCTCGAAGGTCTTGCGGAGCTGGTCCATGGCGTCGAAGATCGCGGATGCGGGTCCGCCGGGGCCCGAGCCGAAGCCGGATCCGCCGAACGGGTTCGAGGGGAATGCGTTGTTCATGATGACCTCCCGGATGTGGTGAGCGATAGTCAACGATATATCGTTAAGGCTGTGTGGCGGGTGGGAGTTTCGGTTCCCCAGAAACTTCGGCGGATGTGTCGATCGACCTGATGCTCGATCGTCATCCCTCTGTACGCTGACCGTCGAACAGTGAGGAAGAGACCATGCGCTACACACTGCTGTTGCATTACGAAGAGCTCGACGCCGAGGCCCTGGGCGCCGACGCGCTCGCAGAAGGACAGGCCGCATTCGCGAGCTACGCCGCCACCTTGCAGTCGGCCGGGGTGCTGATCTCCGCCGAGGTCCTGCAGCCGTCTGCCGTGAGCACCACGGTGCGCGTACGTGAGGGAGAACTGCAGGTGCAGGACGGCCCGTTCGCCGACACCAAGGAGCAGCTCGGCGGGACGGTCGTGATCGACGCCGCCGATCTCGACGCGGCGATCGGGTTCGCCCGACAGGCGCCTCCGGCATTCTGGGGCACGGTCGAGGTCCGCCCCGGCGCCGTCTTCACCGTCGACGGCGTCTGGATGCCGAACCGATGATCCCCGAGGAGGTCCGCGCCGCTGCCGAGAGCGCGGCGCGGACCTCCTATGGCCGGCTCGTCGCGCTGCTCGCTGCCCGTTCGGGTGACCTCGCACTTGCGGAGGACTCGCTGTCGGGAGCGTTCGAGGAGGCATTTCGACGCTGGCCGGATGCCGGTGTTCCCGACAACCCCGAAGGGTGGCTCCTGACCGTGGCCAGGAACAGGTTGCGCGACGTGTGGAAGTCGGCTGCGGCGAGAGCATCCGCTCCTCTCGCTGAGGAGAGCGCGCGCATCGATCCGTTCGCCGACCATGATCCGCTCGCGATCGGCGACAAGCGGCTCGAGCTGCTGTTCGTGTGCGCGCATCCCGCGATCGATCCGGCGGTGCGCGCCCCGCTCATGCTGCAGGCGGTGCTCGGCTTCGACTCGGCCGACATCGCCCGCGCGTTCGCGGTGCCGCCCGCCGCGATGGCGCAGCGGCTGGTGCGGGCGAAGCGGCGTATCAAAGACGCCCGCATCCCGTTCGCGGTTCCCGGTAGGCGAGTGATGCCCGAGCGGCTTCCCGCTGTGCTCGAAGCCGTGTACGGGTGCGCCGCGCTGGCATGGCGAGGAGACGGCGATTCGCTCGCGGGCGAGGCCCAGTATCTGGCCGCGACGCTCGCCGGGCTGCTCGAGGACGAGCCCGAGGCGTGGGGCCTCGCGGCGCTCACGACGCTGACGCTCGCACGGCGATCGCGTGAGTTCGTGCCGCTGGATGAGCAGGATCCCGCGTCGTGGGATGCCGCACTGATCGCCGAGGGCGAGGCGTACCTGCGGCGAGCGCGGCCGGCGGGTGCGCCGGGCAGGTTCCAGCTGGAAGCGGCGATCCAGGCGGTGCACTGCGACCGCCGCCGCACGGGCAGCACCGATTGGGAGGCGCTGCGGGTGCTGTACTCCGCGCTGCTCGCGGTCGCGCCGACGCTCGGAGCCCGGGTGGCGGCCGCCGTGGTGACGGCTCGTGTCGAGGGACCCGAGCCGGGGCTGGATGCGCTTCCGCCGGATGCCGAGGGGTTCCAGCCCTACTGGGCGGCGAGAGCGGAGCTGCTCGCAGAGGCCGGCCGGGATGCGAGGACGGCGTATGCGAGGGCCATAGAGCTCGCCGCTGATGCGGACGTCGCCGCATTCCTGCGCGCTCGCGCGGAGGCGCACGAACGCGGACGCTGATCGTCTCTGCATGCATTCGCGCCTGAGCGCAAGCCCCGTGCGCCGCATAGCTCTCGATGTTTTACTGCCGTCGATGTCGAATTCGTCTGCCGTTCCGCCCGCGTCCACCTCGATCCGAGTGAGCGTGGTCGTCCCCGTGTTCAGGCCGGGGGCGGCATTCGACGAACTCATCGCCTCGTTCGACGCCCAGACGCTCGATCACTCGCGGTTCGAGGTGCTGCTGTGCGATGACGGATCAGGCGAGGAGACCGCGGCGCGACTGGTCGAGGTCGCCCGGGAGCGGGACTACCTGCATGTCGCGTTCCTGCCGCATTCCGGGTGGCCGGGCATGCCCCGCAACCACGGGATCGATGAGGCGCGCGGGACCTACATCCAGTTCGTCGATCAGGATGACTGGCTGTATCCCGGGGCGCTCGAGGCGCTGTTCGACTATGCCGACCAGCACGCATCCGACGTCGTGGTGGGCAGGGAGGTCGGGATCGGGCGACCGTTGCCGAGCCGAATCTTCCGTCGTGATGTGCCGCGGGCGACGCTCGGCGAGGATCCGCTGCTCGAGATGCTCACGCCGCACAAGATGTTCCGCACGTCGTTCCTGCGCGAGAACCGCATCCGGTTTCCCGAGGGCAAGGTGCGTCTCGAGGACCACCTGTTCGTGATGCGCGCGTACTTCGAGGCGTCGACGATCTCGATCCTCGCGAGCCAGCCCTGCTACGCGTGGGTCAAGCACCCGGGCAGCGCGAGCTCGTCTCGGATCGACCCGGAGTCGTACTTCCCCCATCTCGAGGCCGTGCTCGACCTGGTCGAGCGGTACACGGAACCGGGGCGCCTGCGCGACCGGCTGCTGCGGCACTGGTTCCGCGGCAAGATCCTGAAGCGGCTGACGGGCAAGAAGTTCCTCGCGTACCCCGACGAGTATCGCGGGCGTCTGCTCGACGTGGTCGGCCCGCTCGCGCAGCGCCGCTTCGGCCCGGGCGTCGACGGCGGACTGTCGTTCCCGAATCGCATCAGGGCCGCGTTGCTGCGGGCCGACCGCCGTGCGGACCTCCTGACGTTCGCGCGGTTCGAGGTCGAGACGACGTGCCGCGCCGTGGTGACGTCGGCGCGGTGGTCGCGGGGTGGCGGGCTCTATCTGACGATCGCCGTGTCGATCACCCGCGATGGGCAGGATGCTCTCGTCGTCGAGCCCGGCACCGGCGTGCTGACCTCCCTCCCCGTGGCGATGGACGGCCTGCCGACCGGCCTGCTCGAAGCCGGGCGCGAGCTGCAGAACGACCGGGTCGAGCTGGTGTTGCGCGACAAGGCCGCGGGAGTCGAACGTCGGCTCGCCCGAGTGCGGCCCCGGAACCTCGGTTCGGTCGCGCTCGCGATCGATCCGCTGAAGGTGTTCGGCCCTGATGACGAGTCGCGTGGCGCGAGGCTGTTCGTGACGGTCCGGCGGGCGGGGTGGACGTTCGACGTTCCCCTCACGGCGGATGCGGCGACGCTCGCCGCCGCCGGACGCTCCCCGCTGCTCGCCGGCCGCACCTGCACTCCGGTCGCGGGGCGCGGCGGCGCGGTCGAGCTGCGTCGGCAGTGGCCCGGCGGGCGGTTGAAGGATCTGGCCGGGCGCGCGGTGCGTCGGGTGCGGGGTGGTTCGCGGAGTGCTTCGCGCGCGGATTCGCGCGATGATTCGCGCGCGAAGTGAGCCTGCGCCGGCTCGTCTTCAGCGCGGGAGCGTGAGGATCTCCGCTCCGTCTTCCGTGACCGCGATCGTGTGCTCGGTGTGGGCGATGCGGCAGCCGGTAGCGCTGCGCAGGGTCCAGCCGTCGTCGTCGGTGATCAGCTCATCGGTATCGGCCATGACCCACGGTTCGAGCGCGAGCAGCAGGCCGGGACGCAGGGCGTAGCCGCGGCCGGGGCGTCCGTCGTTCGCGACGTGCGGATCCTGGTGCATGGTCGACCCGATGCCGTGGCCGCCGAACTCGAGGTTGATCGGGTATCCCGCGTTGCTGAGCACCGTGCCGATCGCGTGCGAGAGGTCGCCGATGCGGGCACCGGGACGCGCGACGGCGATGGCCGCGGCGAGCGCGCGCTCGGTCGCATCGATCATCGCGAGATCCTCGGGTGCCCGGGTGGTTCCGACCACGAAGCTGATGGCGGCATCGGCCGAGATGCCGCGCAGCGTGACGGCGAGGTCGAGCGTGAGCAGGTCCCCGTCGGCGAGGGCGTAGTCGTACGGCATCCCGTGCAGCACCGCGTCGTTAACGGCGGTGCAGACGTAGTGGCCGAACGGTCCGCGGCCGAACGACGGGGCGTAGTCGACGTAGCAGGACTCGGCTCCGTCATCTTCGATCAGCTGCTTCGTCCAGCGGTCGAGGTCGAGCAGGTTCACACCGACCCTCGTGCGCTCTTTCAGAGACTGCAGGATGCCGCCGACGAGCGCCCCGGCATCTCTCGCCCTGTCCAGTTCGTCGCTGGTGAGGATCTCGATCATGGTGCTCTCCGCATTCGCTTCGCTGCCGTTCCAATAACTATCCCGGTAATACTATCCCGGGATTAGAATGGGCGCATGATGGTCCGCATGCCGCTCACTCCTGCCGAGGTCGAACGCGGCGAGCGCCTCGGCGCAGTGCTGCGGCGAGCGCGCGGCGAGCGGTCGATGCTGAGCGTGGCTCTCGATGCGGGGGTGTCGCCCGAGACGCTGCGCAAGATCGAGTCCGGTCGCGTGGCGACTCCCGCGTTCTCGACGATCGCCGCGATCGCGGGCGTGCTGCACCTCTCGCTGGATTCGGTGTGGGCGGAGATCGAGCCGCCGGTGCGCACGATCGGGCGAGCGCAGGTCGCGTCCTGAGATGGCGCATGCGCTGATCACGGGCAGCTCGCGCGGCATCGGTCGCGCGATCGCGCAGACGTTCGCCCGCCGAGGCGATCGGGTTGTGGTGCATTACGGCCGGGATCGCGCCGCCGCCGAGCAGACGCTCGCCTCGCTCGACGGCTCGGGGCACGATCTCGTCGGTGGCGACGTGGGGGATCCCGCCGAGGCGCAGCGAGTCGTCGACGAGGCCATCGCCGCCCTGGGCTCGCTCGACATCCTGGTCAACAACGCAGCGGTGGCGCCGAGCGCCGCGAATGAGCACCGCGTCGATTCGACGTCGTACGCCCAGTGGCAGGCCGCATGGTCTGCCATGGTCTCGGTGAACCTGCTCGGGGCATCGAACGTGACGATGCTGGTGGCGCAGCACATGATCGAGCGCGGTGCCGGTGGGGCCATCGTCAATGTCGGTTCGCGCGGCGCGTTCCGAGGTGAGGCCGATCACCCCGCGTACGCCGCGACGAAGGCGGGCCTGCAGGCGTTCGGCCAGTCGATGGCGCTGGTGCTCGCTCCTCACGGCATCTCGGTCACGTCGGTCGCGCCCGGGATGGTCTCGACCGAGCGCCAGACGGCGAAGCTCGAGGGCGAGCAGGGCGACAGCATCCGCGGGCAGAGTCCCTTCGGTCGCGTGGGCACCCCCGACGAGGTCGCGGATGCCGTCGCCTACCTCACGTCGCCGGCCGCCGTCTGGGCCTCAGGCGCGGTGCTCGACCTCAACGGGGCGTCGTACTTCCGCTGAGCTTCGCGTTCGGTCTCGTCGCGGGAACCACCCCTCGGGAGGAGAACTGCGCCTGGGGAGGAGGTCTTCCGCGAATCTCTCCTCCCGAGAGGCAGTTCCCCTCCCGGGTGGCGAGCTCGCTCCGGCCCCCGGCCCCGGGAACCCGGGCTCCTAGGCGCGCAGCACCGACTCCAACAGCCCTGGGAAGAGCGCGTCGAGATCATCGCGGCGGAGCGTCAGCATCCGTCTTCGCCCATTGGGCTCGTTGCGGATGACGCCCGCCTCGCGCAACACCTTCATGAAGTGCGACTTGGTCGACTTGGGGAGGTTCGGGTCGGTCGCGTGGCACGCGGCCATGTCGAGCGGGCCGTCGGCCAGCTGTCGAGCGATGGCCAGGCGCTCGGGGTCGCTGAGCGCGAAGAGCACGTCCGTGAGCTGGATCTCGGAGCGTTCCGGATGCGGAAGGTCGCCTGGCATGGTTCGAGAATAGTTGAACAATCACAGGAAGGCGAGTACGCTCCGATAGTTCGATGATTCTCGAACCTAACTCGTTCGAGACCCCAGGCTCGACCCCACCCCGCGGGAGCACAAATGACCACCACGTCACCGATCGCCACGACGACGGCCGCGCCGATCCGCCGCCCGCGCTTCGGCTTCGCGCTGGCGATCGTGACGCAGATCGCGATGATGATGGGGGCGAGCGCTCCGTCGCCGTTCTACCCGGTGCTCGCTGCCGAGATCGGATTCGACGCGATCGTCATCAGCGCTGTGTTCGCCGTGTACGCGATCGCCCTGCTGCTCGCGCTGCTCACCGCCGGGTCGCTCTCCGACCACGTCGGACGCCGCCCTGTCGCGATCGGCGGGCTCCTGTTGCTCGCCGCCAGCATGCTGCTCTTCTGGCATGCAGACACCGTCGCGACGCTCATGCTCGCGCGCATTCTGCAGGGTGCGGCGAGTGGCGTGCTCATCGCCGCGCTCTCGGCCGCAGCGCTCGACCTCGCTCCCGGCGGACGCTCGAGGGTCGCCGCCCTGTGGAACGCGCTCAGTCCCGGCATCGGCCTCGCTCTCGGCGCGCTGATCTCGGGCATCGCCCTCGACCTGACCGGCCAGCCGCTGTTCGACGTGTTCGCGCCGTTGACCGTCGTCTACATCGTGCTCGCCGCGCTCTTCTTCCTCGCGCCCGAGACCGCACCGCTACGGCCGGGAGCACTGGCGTCGCTGAGTTTCCGCCTGTCGGTGCCGGCCGGCATCCGCTCGGACTTCTGGCGAGGCGCGCCCGCGATCATCGCCGGATGGGCGACCGGTGGCCTCTTCCTCTCACTCGGCGCCAACATCGTGCGCACCGAGCTCGGCGGAGAGGCGCACGTCTGGCAAGGACTCGCGGTGGCGATGCTCGCGGGTATCGGCGCGATCACCGCCTTCGCGTTCCGAAATCGCACGCCACGCACGTCTGTGATCTTCGGAACGACCGCGCTCGCGGTCGGAACCGCCCTGTCGCTGTGGGCGCTCTCGGCCGAGTCGCTCCCCTTCTATCTCGCTGCGACCGCCATCACCGGCATGGGTTTCGGCACCGCCTTCTCGGGTGTCGTCGCCTCGCTCGCACCGCGCATCCCCGCGGCCGACCGCGCCGACACGTTCGCCGTGATCTACCTGCTCTCCTACCTCGCGTTCGGAGTGCCCGCCGTCGTCGCCGGGACGCTGGTCGGGGCCTTCGGACTCGAAGTCGTGTGCGTCGGATACGGAGTCGTGGTCATCGTGCTCGCCCTCATCGCGCTGGTGCTGCGGGTGCGCCGGGCGGAGTAGGGGGCCTCTGCCCTCGCTTGCCTCGAGGGGGATGTGCGCTTCTCCCCTCGCTTGCCTCGAGAGAGATGTGCGCTTCGGAAGGAGAAAGACGCTTCCGAAGGCCAGATTCCCGGATTCTGGCCTTCGCAAGCGCATATCTCCTTCGCAGGCGCACGTAAAAGGAGCAACTTCGCGGCCGGATGCCGGGTTCGGATGCCGTGGCGACCTACCGCTGCGCGAGCAACTCCCGCAGTCGCGCGGCCTCAGCCTCGGGCATCCCGTATCCGTGCTCGGGCGCGGGGTACGCACCGTCGCGCACCTCGTCGGCATACGCCTGCACCCCGGCGACCGAGACACCCCGCACATCGGCATAGCGCTTGACGAACTTGGCGACCCCGCCGGCGTAGATGCCGAGCAGGTCGTGGAAGACGAGCACCTGGCCGTCGGCGTCCGGTCCTGCTCCGATGCCGATCAGCGGAATACGCAGCAGGGGCGCGAGGGCCGCGGTGACCTCCGACGGCACGGCTTCGATCACGAGCACCGAGACTCCGGCATCCTGCAGCGCGAGGGCGTCGTCGATCACGGCGAGTGCTGCGTCGGCGGTGCGTCCCTGGGCGCGGTATCCGCCGAGGGACGTCGCGGTCTGCGGGGTCAGCCCGACGTGTCCGACGACGGGGATGCCGGCATTCACCAGCGCGCGGGCGCGGTCGACCGTCGTGCCACCTCGCTCGATCTTGATGAGATCGACGCCCGCCTCTTTGATGAAGCGCTGCGCGGTCGCGAGAGCGAGCTCGTCCGACCCCTCGTACGACCCGAAGGGCAGATCGCCGACGAGCAGCGGCTTCTCGAGTCCACGCCGCACGGCCTTCGTGAGCATGAGCATCTCGTCGACCGTGACGGGCACGGTGCTGTCGTAGCCGAGCACGGTCATCGCGGCCGAGTCGCCGACGAGCACCATGTCGACGCCGGCCTCCTCGACGATCTGCGCGCTCGGGAAGTCGTATGCGGTGACCATGACGACGGGCTCGCCTGCCCGCTTCTTCGCAGCCAGATCGCCCAGAGTCAGGCGTCTGTTCGGTGCGGCGTGAGCGCTCATGCGGTGGCCACCAGCTCTCCGACGGCGTCATCGACGCGGACGATCGCATTCGACCGATCCACATGCACGACGACGGGTCGGTAGTCGACGAGGTCTTCGGGCGAGTAGTCGGCGTAGGAGATGACGATGATCGTGTCGCCGGTGTGCACGAGGCGGGCGGCGGCGCCGTTGACCTGGATCACGCCGGATCCGCGCTCGCCGACCAGCGTGTACGTCTCGAAGCGGGCGCCGTTGTCGACGTCGACGACATGCACCTGCTCGTGCGGCAGGATGTCGGCGGCCTCGAGCAGGTCGGGGTCGACCGTGATGGAGCCGACGTAGTGCAGATCGCTGCCGGTCACGGTCGCGCGGTGGATCTTCGACTTCAGCATGGTGCGTCGCATCAGGCGTCGCCCTTTCCGTCGGCGGTCGCGGGGGTCTCGGCGGTCGCGCGGGTCGCGGTGGTCGCGGTGGTTGCGCCGGTCTCGGTAGCCGAGCCAGTCCGGGCCCCTCTGAGCAGGTGGTTGTCGATGAGGCGGGCGGCGCCGAGGCGGGCGGCGACGAGCAGAAGCGCGTCGCGATCGACGACCGTCACGGGCTGCAGGGTCTCGGCATCCCGGAGTTCCAGGTATTCGACGACGATCCCCGCGTCGGCCAGAACGGTTTCGGCGGCAGGCAGGATGCGCTCGCCGTCCCCCGATCGGTGCGCCGCGTCGGCGGCGTCGAGGGCGCGGTTGAGCGCAGTGGCTCGGGCGCGAGCATCCGCGTCGAGGTAGACGTTGCGCGAGCTCATCGCGAGTCCGTCGGCTTCGCGGACGATGGGGCAGGCCTCGATGCGCACGTCGAGGTTCAGGTCGCTCACGGCCCGGCGGACGACGAGCACCTGCTGTGCATCCTTCTGGCCGAAGTAGGCGACGTCTGGCTGCACGATGCCGAACAGCTTGGTGACGACGGTGGCGACGCCGTCGAAGTGGTGGGGTCCTCGGCTCGCGCCGTCGAGCACTTCGGTGATGCCCGCGACGTGGATGTTCGTGGCGAAGCCGTCGGGGTAGATCTCGGCGGGCGCGGGCGCAAAGAGAATGTCAACGCCCTCGGAGTCCGCGAGCGCGGCGTCGCGGGCCTCGTCACGCGGATAGGTGCTGAGGTCTTCGTTCGCGGCGAACTGGGTCGGGTTGACGAAGAGCGAAACGACGACGAGGTCGTTCTGCTCGCGCGCGGCGCGCATCAGCGAGAGATGGCCCTCGTGGAAGGCACCCATGGTCGGAACGAGTCCGACGGACCGGCCCAACGCCTGGGCTTCGCGGACTGCGGCTCGCACCTCGGCGATCGTGCGGACGATCCTCATACCCGGGGCTCCTCGGTGGTGGCCGCGTGATCGGCGGTCGTGTTGGTTGCGGCAGCGCCTGGCGCGCGCCCGGCGATCGCGCGGGTCGCGGTGGCGAGCGCGTCGAAGAGGTCTCGGTAGTCGGCGGATGCTGCGCGCTGTCGTGCCACGGTCGCTTCGTCGCCGCGAACGATCGGTCCGGTGAGAGCGGATGCCGCCCCGGATGTCGCCCAGTTGTCGACCGTCCGACGCACGAGCGGCGCGAGGTGGGCGCGGTCGACTCCCGCGTCGTTCGCGAGGCGTTCGGCCGCGTCGAGCACGGTGAGCACATAGTTCGAGGCGAAGGATGCCGCGGCGTGATACTCCGCGCGGTGGGCGTCGTCGACGCGGAAGGGGTTCGCACCCAACGCCCGCACGAGCTGCTCAGCCACCTCGAGCACCTCGGACGTGCGGCCATCGACGGCGATGCCGATGCCGCGGAAGACCTCGGGCGACTCCCTGCCGGTGAAGGTCTGCAGCGGGTGGATACTGAAGTCGACGTCGGTGAGCGGCGTCGCACCCGAGACATGGGCGACGAACCGCGCATGCGGTCGAACCGCGAACGCCACGGCGGGGATGGCGGAGTCCGGGACGCAGAGCAGTGCGATATCGGCATCCTGAGCCCGGTCTTCACGACGAAGGGGTCCGACGACGACGAAGCCCGCCGCGCGCAGGGCCCGTGCGAGTACGCCGCCGAGACGGCCGGCGCCGACGATGGCGATGGTCGTTTCAGGGGCGAGAGCAGGGGTGCTGTGCATGTCGATTCCCCGGCCGAGACGGTCGGCGCGGATGGGATGAGTATCCGCCTGACACGGGGTGAGCGCAAAATCTGGGAGCAGAGTGCACAGCACATGGCATCTGATAGCGTCCGTACTGCGCAGCGCTTCTTCGCTCTAGTGCGCATATCGCTCTCGGGAGAATCCGCCCAAGAGAGCGCCTCGAGCTACTTCTCTCATCGCAGGAGTGATGGTTCCGTATTCATCCTTCGCCGAGAGCAGCCCGATGCGCTCGACGATCTGATCCGCGCCGCCGTCGTCTCTCGTTCCCCGCGGACCATCCCACAGCGCTCCATCGCCGTCGAGGTCCACCCGCATGTCCGACTCGGCGAACGCGCGGGAGGCCTCGATCACGCGCTCTGCAAGGTCGTCGATGTGCGCTGCCGTACCGTCCGCGAGCGCCAGCAGCGCCACTGCCTCCTCGGCCCGCGAGCGAGTGGACCGGAGATCGCGCCATCCGTCCTCCGTGGCAGTGATCATCGCAGCGAGCGTCCCCATGGTGAGCGGAGAGGCGACAACCAGCTTGCGGGCGAGAGCGGTCGCGACCACTCTCCCCTTGAACCGACGGATCAGCTTCGCGCGTCTCGCGAACGAGATCAGCGCATCGCCTCGGGAACGCACCACGCCGGGCGTTCCGTCCCATCCGAGCGAGCGAACAAGTCGGTCGCTCTCGGCATCCGGCACCCACCCGCTCGTCGCATCTTGCGCTATCCCGGAAGCGCCGAGCAGATCGAGAAGCCGGGCGAGGGGTGCGAGCACCGACTCCGCCTCGCTGAAGTCCGGGGCCGCCGACCGCAGCAGATCGGTTGCGTCGATGTGCGAGAGCAGGGCCAGTCGTCGCGCGGGCGTCACCGCCGACGCGAGCGTCGCGATCGGCGAGGGGGACGGAAGACGAGGATCGTCGAACCACAGATCACTGTCGTCGAAGAACGGCTGCACCACCCCGTGTCGACGCAGAAGTTCACGGTTGACATCATCTTCGCGGAACGAGGCGTGGTCGGTCAGCCATCCGGTCGACGGCTCAGGAGCCGGGGCACCCGACGACTCTGCGGTGGATGAGAGGGACGAGACAGACAGCCACGGCGTGCCGATCGGCGGAGCGTCGATGGTGCGGATGACCACCACCGGGTCGTGAGGGAGCCCCGCAATCTCTTCGGCTCTGAGCATCGAGGGCCACGGATACGCGTAGGCCTCGTCGTGGTGGCAGTGGTCGATGCCAACGGGCTCAGAGCTCTCGTGAGGCTCGAGCCCGACGCTCAGCCGATACGCCTCGACGATCCAGTCCTGTGGCGATCCGGTCGGCAGGTCGATCGCTCGATCGAGCTCGGGATGCCCTTCGACCGTGAGCTCGACGCGCATGAAGGTGGGCATTCGGACAGGGATCTGAATCGTCATGTGAGCGAGGCTACGAACGTGCCCCGACACCGGAAGGCACAGCGCCCGCGCCCTGTGGATGAGACAGAGCAGAAGGCCTGTGTGGAGAAGAAGTCGAGCCCTCTCTTCACGCCGAATCGTCAATCACGAAGGGTCGACCACGACACCTCAGCGCTTGACGATCCGGGCGCAGCCCCATGGACTAGGTGAATGCTGTCGACACCTGTTCCCGGCGACGTCCCCGTAGAGATCACCATCCTGCCGGAATGGGCGAGCTCGCAGCGGGTGGTAGGTATATTCTCTGACCGTCTGTCGAGAGACCTTCAGGCACGTATCCGTGCGTGGAACGACGAGTGGAAGTTCACGCTCAACCCTCAGAAGACGATTCGCTGGCCTGACCCCGAGATAGGGCGCCGATGGATAGAGGAAGGGAACGCACTCGTCGAGGCGATCCAGGCAGAGCTGGGGTCGAGGTTCCGCGTCGTCGGCGGGTTCTCTGCATACGCCCCGGAGACCTGAGCGCGACACGAACGGCAGCTCCCCGCATCCGCCGTACCCTTAACTGTTCTGCCCCATCCCCGGGCACCTTCTCTGGAGCATCCCCATGTCTGCACCCACGGTCGACGATCGTGCCCGCTATCGGGCGAATCCCACCGTCCTCCACGCGCTGAAGAGCCCGCGGATGCTGACTCGCGAGGTGCTCGCGGGTCTGGTCGTGGGACTGGCGCTGATTCCCGAGGCGATCGCGTTCTCGGTGATCGCGGGTGTCGATCCGAAGGTGGGGCTGTTCTCGTCGTTCATCATGGCGGTGTCGATCGCGTTCCTCGGTGGGCGTCCGGCGATGGTGACCGCCGCGACCGGAGCCGTCGCGCTCGTGATCGCACCGGTCGCGCCGACGTATGGGATGGACTACTTCATCGCGACGGTCATTCTCGCGGGCATCTTCCAAGTGGTCCTCGGGGTGCTCGGCGTCGCGAAGCTGATGCGCTTCATTCCGCGCAGCGTGATGGTCGGCTTCGTGAACGCGCTGGCGATCTTCGTGTTCAGCTCGCAGTTCCCGCAGCTCATCGATGCGCCGTGGATGGTCTATCCGCTGGTCGCGCTGGGAATCGTCGTGATGATCGTGATGCCGCGGATCACCAGGGTCGTGCCGGCGCCGCTCGTGTCGGTGATCATCGTGACGGCTGTGGTGCTGACCTTCGCGATCGCCGTGCCGACGGTCGGCGATCAGGGCGAGCTGCCGAAGAGCCTGCCCGAGCTGTTCATCCCGAATGTGCCGCTGACCTGGGAGACGTTCACGATCATCGCGCCGTTCGCGCTCGGGGTGGCGCTGGTCGGACTCATGGAGTCGCTGCTCACCGCGAAGCTCGTCGACGAGATCACCGACACCCACTCGAACAAGACGCGGGAGTCGTGGGCGCAGGGCGTCGCGAACATCCTCTCGGGAACCTTCGGCGGCATGGGCGGATGCGCTGTCATCGGCCAGACCATGATCGGCGTCAAGGCCTCTGGCGCCCGCACCCGCATCTCGACGTTCTGCGCCGGCATCTTCCTGTTCCTGCTGGTCGTCGTGTTCGGCGACTTCGTCAGCACGATCCCCATGGCGGCCCTCGTCGCGGTGATGATCATGGTCGCGATCGGAGCGTTCGACTGGCACAGCGTCAAGCCGTCGACCCTCAAGCGGATGCCGAAGAGCGAGACCTTCGTGATGGTCGCGACCGTCGTGCTGGTGCTGCTGACGCACAACCTCGCGATCGGGGTCGTGGGTGGTGTGCTGGTCGCGTCGGTGCTGTTCGTGCGACGGGTGGCGCACTTCGTGTCCGTGTCACGGACCGTTTCTGCTGACGGGGATTCCGTGACGTACGTCGTGAACGGCGAGCTGTTCTTCGCGTCGAGCAACGACCTGACGACTCTGTTCTCGTACTCGGACGACCCGGATTCCGTCGTCGTCGACCTGTCGGGATCGCACATCTGGGATGCGTCGACCGTCGCCGCCCTCGATGCGATCGAGACGAAGTACACGGCGCTCGGCAAGAGGGTCGAGATCATCGGGATGAACGAGAGCAGTCAGCGGATGCGGGGAAGGCTGACCGGCGGGTTCGAGTAGCGATTTCCCCGGGGAAATCGGCGTCCGCTGATCCACCCAGGTGGATCAGGCATCGCCGAGGCGCATCGGGCGCGGCCCTGTCACGTTCAGCGAAAGCGCCCACGGCCCGGCTCCTCGTTTGATGATCTCCCGGACGATCCGCTCTTCATGCCGCAGGAACAGAGCAGCCTGCTCGTCCGGTCGCATGTCTCGCTTGGCGCCTATCCACACGGAACGGATTCCATGCTCGCGGTAGGCCGCCAGCTCGGCGGGGCGAGTGCGGATGCGTCGGTCCCGCGTCACGACAACAAAACCTCGCGCCCCGACGATCGGCATCCATTCGAGATCGAGAGCTCCGAGGGGCACCTCGGGCAGATCAGGATGCCCGGGAGACAGAAAGTCCTTCCGACCGGAACGTCGTAGGACCTTCGCCAGGCCCAGCGTGTTCTCGTCCGCGAAGTACACCGGCGAGAACGGAGTCATCAGGCTGCTCGGTCGCTGCCGACGATGAGTTCGAAGCGCAACGCCTCGTCGACCTGGTCGAGAGTCAGATCGTAGAGGTCGGCGAGCTCGTCGCGCGAGCTCCCCGCCTTGTAATCTCCGGCGAGGATCTCCGTCCGCACGTTGCGCACCGCGGGCTGGCCGAAGGTGCGCGCAGGGTCCATGACCACGAACGGAGTGCGCGGGTCGGGTCGGATGCTGCCTGCGGCGCCGTCCACGTACTGCACCGCGTCGCTGAATCGTTCGGTCGCCGCGGTAAGCATGCTCTGGCCGTTACGCACCACCACGAGTTGGAGGGACCGGTCCAGTCCGACCTCTTCCTGGACGATCTGCACGAGCTCTCGCCCTTCGACTTCGAGGAACGGCTGTGCGAGCGCGAGTGGGTAACGTCCGAACCGCTCTCGAAGCTGCTCGATCGCCGGACGCAGTTTCTGAACCGTGACGTCGCGGCTTCGGAACTCGGCGAGGAGTCGGGCTTCGACCATCTCGCCCCAGGTGACGACCTCGGTTCCCGTCGAGGCTTCGCGAAGGATCGGCTCGTAGAACTTCCCCGCCCTCGAGTACCCGTCGAGCCAGCGCCGGGCAGTACCGCCATGCAGGCCGACGAGACGATCGACGTCCGAGTAGGAGTAGATCGCCCTGTCGAGCATCGAGGTGGTCATGGCGTCAATCATGACAGTGCCCGACGGCACCTTGGGGATTGCGTGCAGGTGCAACCTGGCCGCGGGCACCATCAACTCGCGCCCGACACAAGGATGCCGGTCTCGTCGCGCGCCCAGGTGAGGTTCGAGCTGTCACGGAACCGCATTCCGGCGATTGTGCGCTTCTTCGACTTGGTGACGGGCCGGATCTCCTCGTCGAAAGAGCGGAGTCGCGACGCGAATTCCCAGGCATAGGCTTCGGCGCTCTCTTCGAGGTAGTACGCACCGGGCGGCAGGATCGTCAGCTCGATCGGGCGTCGCTCGGCCCCACTGGCACCGGTCACTCGGACAGTGACGTCGTAGATCGCCTGCTCTGAGGAGTTCACGACCACGGCGCCGTAGGCCTTCGCCTCATCGTCGACGATGCGCGATGCCACCCATGCGAACACCTGACTGGCTTGGGTCTGCCTCTCGCGAGCGGCGGTGCTCTCATCGCGTTTCGCTTCGACCGCGAACAACCGGCCCGCATGTTTGGCGCCGAGGATCGCTGCAATGAGCGCGCCGATAGCGGTGAGGGCGGTGATGACGTCTGCGAGGGATCCGAGTTGCACGGGATGACCGTACCCAGTCGTTCGTCGGGCGTCGCCCCGGACGCGCCGCCGGGGAGGAGCAGTACACCGGCATCCATCGACGGGCTGGTCCGGCTCGCGTCGCCGTCAGCCGATGGCTGCCTGGATCTGCCCCGCAAGCTTCTCGACAGCCTTCTTGTTCTTCACGCCGTCCATGAGTGCCGGCGGACGGTTGTGGTGCACATCGAGCGACAGGTGCACGTCAGAGCCGGATGCCGCGGGCGTCGTGATCGCGCGTCCGAGAAGCTCCCAATTGAACAGCGTCTTCTTGGTCTGGAAGTCGATCGTGGTGCCGTCGGGCGCCTGGCCCAGGATCTTGGCCTTGTTGTCGGTGAGAACCCTCTGCACGGCAGCCGCCGTGGTCGTGGCGTCGGCGTTCGAGTGGAAAGTGGTGGTTGCAGCAGAAGACATCGTGATCCCCCTCAGGTCATGGTGTGCGCTTCACCCTAGCGATATACCGCCATGCGGAGAGCCTTCGGCCACGCGGGGCCACTTCTGCATCCATTCGTCCACGCGGGGCCACTTCTGCATCCCGGAGACGCGTATCGGGTGCGAAACTGGCCCCGTTGAGCGACCACTGAGCGCGGCCCGACGCGGACGGGCGACGACCTCAGGCTTCGAGCATCGCGCGCACCTCGGCGAGCGATCGCCCGAACACGAGCTCGGCGACGCGCGCCTCAAGGTCGGACCTGACCTGGACGACGGTCGCGCCCTGAGACATCCACCGGCCACCGCTCTGCCTGAGATCCAGGCCCTGGAACACCTCCGCTTCCGGCAGCTCGGGGCGGCCGGCGGCGGCGCGAGCAGCAGCCCCGAGCGTCCCGACGAGCCAGGCTTCGCCGAGCGCGTGCGGACGGATCGACGCGCGCGGACCACCAGGACCGACGAACACCTGCAGCATTGGGTCCGCGCGTCGCACAGTCCAGGTCTCGCCGCGGTACGTGAAGGTGCAGGCGATATCGGCGTGCAGCGTGATCTCTGCGCCGTAGCTCTCGATGGCCTCGATGCATTCGGCGCTCAGCAGCTTCGCCGCGATCTCCCTCTCGCGGCGACGCAGCTCGGTCGAGTACTTCTCCCGCGCGACCGGGGCGTACTCCGCCTCGAGGTCGTATCGATGTGCGGGAGCGCCCTGGGCAAGACGATCGAACAGCCATGTGGGATCGATCTGCACGAAGTACCGGAAGTAGATATCGACCGGCCCGCGATCGAGCGCGCGGTCGACAATCAGCATCCGCACGCCGTGATCGACGGACCACACGGCGGCGACCTCGCCAGCGACGACGGCGACCCACGACCAGCCTTCCGCCCGGATCTCGGGCGAGCTCTTCTCGAGAGCAGCACTGAGCATCGTGCCGGAGGGAACGGACAGCGTTCCCTCGTGAGAGACGGCGTCATCGCCCATCGCGACGCTGTCGCGATTGACGCGGAGTTCGATAGCGGTCGATGGCATGGAACGAGCCTAGGGCGAGTCCTTTGGGCACCGCTCTTCTGCGGGCACGAGGCCGAGGGCCCCGTCGCATTCCGGATTCGGAGAACAGGACCGTCTGCGGCTGCTCGTCGACCGCGATCGCCACGCTGACGGCGCTGGTGTCGCCTGCGGCGGAGGCGCAGGGGGGAAGTCGTGTGGGTCGCGGGGAACCATGAGCCGAGCGAGACGAACTCGCTCCCCTCGTTCGTTGAGCGAGCCCGGCGCACGATCGGCAGCGCGCATCCCTCGACTGACCATCGAGGGATTCGCCGACCTGCCGTTGAACAAGGCGACGACCTACCGAGCGTCCTCGACTGCCCCTCTCGGGATCATAAAGACCTTGCCCGCGATCCGCCCTTCAGCCGGCTCGGCGTGCAGCGCCGTAGGCTCGGTCAGCGGTATCCGCCGCGTCACCTCGAGCGTCAGCACTCTGCTGTTGACCAGCGACACCAGCTCCCGCAGCTTCTCGGCGTTACTCACCACGAACACGACTACTGACCGCTCGCCACGATCCGCGTCGTCCCGCGCCGCCATCCGAGCGGTCGTGCTCACCACGGTGCAAACGGAAGGAACCTCACGACACACCTGCAGCGGTCTGATCTGAGCCGGCGCTCACGGTACGCTAGGGCGGAAAGGCCCAGTCGGGTGCCTGCGTAGCCGAAGGAGCGCCCGATGGTCTTGCCCCGCATCGTGAGCCTCTTCTCGGGTGCCGGAGGACTCGATCTTGGCTTTAATTTAGAGGGCTACGAAATTGCCTTTGCCGTCGACAGGATGGCGGCCGCGGTGCAGACGCATAAACGTAACTTCCCGGCGACCAGGTCAGTTGCCGCCGACATCACGATCCGGAACGAGGCGTCCGGCAGTCTCGCCGTCCTGGACGAGATTGCGAAGGCACTTTCGGACGGCGAGGCCATCGGCATCATCGGAGGGCCCCCGTGTCAGGGATTTTCACGCGCGAATTCGAACTCTCGCGCTGATGACCCTCGAAATCAGATGCCAACCTTTTACCTTGAAATCGTCGAGGCGCTGCAAGCGCGCTATGACGTGCAGTTCGTGCTCTTCGAGAACGTCATGGGTATCCGCGATGCAAAGCACTCGGTGACCTTCCGTGGCATCCTGGCTCGGTTCGAGGAATTGAAACTCGCGGCGGGTGTCGCCGATCACTCGGCTCTCGACTATGGCGTGCCCCAGACACGCAACCGCGTGATCATCTCAGGATTCAAGAACGAGGTAGCCGCTAGAGCCTTCAAGCCGAAGACGATCTCTCGCGAGGAAGTCGACTTGACCGTTCGCGGCGCTATTGGTCATCTGCCGCAGCCAGTCTTCTTCTCACGAAGCCTCTCGGCGGACGACATCCCGACACATCCGAACCATTGGACGATGACTCCCCGGTCCAAGCGATTCAATGGCGAGACCGCTGGCCCCGTGCCGACTAGGAGCTTCCGACGTCTGTCGTGGGACAAGCCAAGTCCCACGGTGGCCTACGGACATCGCGAGATTCATGTTCATCCGGACGGAGCGCGTCGGCTCAGCATCTATGAGGCGATGCTCCTGCAGGGCTTCCCGAGGTCATTCGTCCTCGAAGGCACTCTCTCACAGCAGGTGGAGCAGATCTCGAACGCTGTGCCGCCGCCCGTGGCTCGTTCGCTCGCGGCAGCCGCCTCGACTGCACTGACCGAGTCGGCGAGCGCTACCCAGACGGTCACAGCGTAGCCAGCTCAGCCGCTATGTACGTCCAATGTCGGCCGTCATCCCTACAGTGGAAGGGCAACGAGTGGGGGAAATCGATGAGTAAGGCGGAAAGTCGACCCGGGCCGAACGTGCTCCTCAGCCTTGCGGAAAACCCTGACTCCGCCTCGGTTTGCTCGTCATGGATTGGTCCCGTCCTCGCGTTGGGAACGCGGCTTGCGCGGAAGCTTGAAGATTTCAGCGGTCGGCAGCTGATCATTGCGATCTCGGTTCCGAGTCGCGGGTATGCAGCGGCGCTCATTGGTTCCGGCTGGACTCTCGGAAGGCCGCCCGCTCAGGTGACGACTGATCCGTTGACGGTTCTGCGCGCGGCACTGCCCCAGGGCAACTATCGTGCCGTCAACGCCAACCACGTGATATCAGGCAGGTTCCAGGGACTGTCCGAAAAGGTCGTGCGGGACAAGCTGCGTATGGATGTCTCACTCGCAGGGCAGTGGGTCGTGGACATGCTGGAAGCAGTCGCGGCCGCTGCTGAAGGTGACCCGGCCGAGCGGATGCCGCGACCGCGCATCGGGAGCATCGGTCGCATGACAGGCGTTGACCAAAACTGGGCGCGGCGTCTTGTGGCGCCTGCGGCGGACCTCGCAATCGTGGGCACGAAAACCTGGCTCAGCGACGACCTCAAGGCTATTCTTGCCCGGGGTGATGATCCCGATGGCGACTCACTGGCTACCCTGCTTCTGCCGAGGACCGAGAAATCGGCAACTTGGTTTTCGCGCATCTATTCGTCTTCGGGCTTTGCTCACCAGCTTCCGCTTCCTGATGACGTATCCCTCACGATTCTGGACGGCCACGGCGCGATCAGATATCTCAATGACGTTCTAAGCCCGATCGTCGTGTGCGTCTTCGATCGATCCGTTGCTGACGAGAGTGCAGAGGAACAGGTCGTGCAGCTCAGAAACTCGCGCGGAGAGCCTATTGCGCTGTCGACACAGCTCGGTTGGGTTCCTCCTGCCGGTGTCGAGGCACTCGGATTCACGGTGGCACGATGACGTCGCGGATCATGGAGCTCGATCAGCGATATACGGCCTCGGCTTCGCTGGTGCGGCATGGCGTCGAAATCATTGCTGTTCGTGACGAACTCGGTGCTAGGTTCGATTCGGCCACCCGCGGCCTGTTCCGACTGATCCAGCGGGATGGGCCCGGCGTCTGGGATCATCTCGCCGGTGCCGCGAAACTACTGCGCTGGCGCCTCATCACCGACCCGATGCCGATAGAGCTCAATACTCAGCTCGCGACTGCCGTGGACGAGGTGGGTCGTCAGGCTCGGCGGCTGATCGGAGCCGTCGACGAAGAGGCGCTCCTGCGAGAGATCGCAGACGCCGCGGCTGCGCTCTGCACCCGCGCTCCACTCGTGGGCGCCGTACTGCTTGAGTCGCTGGCTGAGGTCGGAGTGGACTCGGCGATCGTCGTGACTGCGAGCGCTTCATCGCGAGAAGCCCTGGGCGAATGGCTCGGCTCGCTTGGAGCACGAGTTCTCACGCTCGGCGATCTTGAGCGCGCCGATGTTTCCGAGGACATCGCCTACTTCGTGGGTCCACCGCGATTCTTCAAACCGACGGCGGTCACAGCGCCCCGGACGCTGGAAGTGACGTTTATTCTCCCGGCCTGGTTCGGCGATCGAAACGTCCCAAGGTCAGCGATCGCACAGTACGCCGAAGGCGGTATCCAGGTCGCCGCTCGTATCGTCGAGGTCGGCGACGCACAGCCCACGTCACCGGAGCCTGCGATGTCCGAGACCGAGCACATCCCGGAGGAGGATCTCCTTCCGCAGCCGGTATGGGGTAGCCGGATGAGTGAGGAACGTGCGCCGAACGCGGACGAGGTGGAAGGGCGCAAGGTCCTTCTTTCGGGGAATCGCGCAATCTGGCTTGATGACGATGGTGAACGCATCCGCGCGCTTGATCCGACACAGCCGCCCGGCGAGCGCGTTGGCTACTCCGTGGTGTCCGCGGTCGCTCCGGGCACGTACCTGCTTCTGCGTGAAGGTGAGGCTGAGCGCGAGTCCCTCCATGCGCGAGCATTTACGCGAATCGGCCCTCGCGCGTCAGCAACCCAGGAGTCGCAGGCAAGCTGGAAATCTACGCTGATTGAGCGACTTAAGGCGAGCGGCATCCGCGACTCCGAACGGGCTCTGCGTGGACTCGGGGTTCGTGCGGCAGGCCAGGCTCGCGCCTGGACATCGCCTCACATCATCCGTCCGCAGAGTGATCGCGATTTCGAGCTGCTCCTTGGGTGGCTGGGGCTACCGCTCCAGCCGTACTTCGGGCACGCCTCATTGCTGAGACATGAGGTGCATCGAGCCACCCGGGAGCTACGTGACCGACTGGAGGCAGCCGCAGATGCGGCGGACCTTCACGAGCTCGAGCGCGTCGGCCATATGACTCTCGACATTGCTGAGCCAGGTTTTCGCGGCATGTTCGTCACCCGCGCCCTTGCGATCGCACCATTTACGGAACTGATCGCCCGCCACGACGCTCGCGTACCCTTTGCTGACGAGGGTGCTCAATGGCTCGAATGATTCCGGCCTACTGCACCGAGTCCGCGCCTCCGGGCGAGAAGGCCGTCTTCGCTGCACTGCAGGATGCTGCTGGGACCGAACACTGGACTGTGCTGCACTCACTTGGGATCGCACAGCATGAGCGACAGGTCGAAGGCGAGGCGGACTTCGTCGTCGTCGTGCCCGACGCTGGTCTGCTGGTCGTCGAGGTGAAGTCGCACCTGTCGGTCGCGCGTAGCTCCGACGGCACCTGGCGCCTCGGTCAAGACCCTCCGACCGTGCGAGGACCTTTCCAGCAAGCCCAGGAGGCGATGCACAGCATTCGCGATTACCTCCTAAGCAAACGGGTCGAGCTGCGGGATGCCCCGGTCCTGCACGCGGTTTGGTTCACGGGAGTGCGTGCGCGAGCGACGCTGCCCGACTCACCTGAGTGGCACTCGTGGCAGGTGCTCGATTCGAGAGACCTCCCGACCACAGCTCAAGCGCTTGAACGAGTCATGAGGGAGGGAGCGGAGCACCTCACCTCGATGATCAAGTATTTCGGGTTTGGTGGATATGGCCCGGACCGGGCCACATCTGAGCGGATCGTGGCCACGCTTCGCCCGCGGTTCGAGGTTGTGATGACTACTGGGGACCGCCGACAAGCGCGAGAGGGTCAGCTTGCTCGATTCGTCGAGGAGCAGTACCGCGCACTGGACTCAGCCGCCGACAACAAAGGCGTCTTGTTCACTGGCCCCGCCGGCACAGGCAAGACCTTCCTCGCCGCCGAGTCAGCTCAGCGGGAGGTCGCTCAGGGGCGAGTAGGTCGACTCCTGTGCTTCAACCGCCTGCTAGGGCACAGCCTCCGCGAGAAACTCTCGGATGTCGTGGGGCTCCGCGTGGGCACATTGCACCAGGAGATGCTGCGGCTCGCCGGCATGAGCGGCCCGCCGACAGACGCCGATAGCGAATTCTGGGAGCGAGCCCTGCCCGAACTGGCACTTGAGGGCCTCGCTGAGCAGAGTGCGGAGGAGGTTGGAGACTTCCTCATCATCGATGAGATTCAGGACATCGCGACCGACACATACCTCGACTTCCTCGATTTGCTCGTCAAGGGCGGGCTGCGCGACGGTCGTGTGCTCATGTTCGGTGACTTTGAACGTCAGGCGATCTATGGCAGGGAGCGCGCACGAGAAGTGCTTCGTGCCCGAGCGCCGCATCTGGCGTCCTTCCGACTGTCGGAAAACTGCCGGAACCTGCCCCGCATCGGGTATCAGGTGAATCTTTTCGGTCGGTTGACGCCGGGGTTCAGAGAGTTCCGCCGAACCGACGACGGCGTCGATCCGACGATCGTCAAGTACACCCGCGGCGAGGACCAGGCCGCCATACTGCGGAAGGTCGTAGGCGATCTGCGCGACGGAGGCTTCGATCTCACAGAGATCGTCGTGCTCAGCCCACTTGGCGATAACTCTGTGGCTGCGAGCACATCCGACCCCTGGCTTCGTCAAGTGCTGAGTCCCGCAGACGGGTCGAAACCGGTCAAGGGGCGGCTCCGCTATTCCACCATTCACGCGTTCAAGGGACTGGACGCGCCGGCTGTTGTCGTCACTGACCTCGACGTCGCGGCTGAGTCGCACTTCGATGCGCTCGTCTACATCGGTTTGACACGAGCGACGGATCGCCTAACCGCCCTGGTAGAAACGAAGACGTTGCGGCGACTGGTTGGAGCTGAGGCATGAGCGGAATTGAAGCCCGTGAGACCGTCGAGGCGGCCCTACGGCGTGAGCTCTTTGGTCCCCTCGACGGTGATCCTGTGCGCGGGCAGCCGCTGACGATCAACGCTGGAGTCGTGCGTTTCGAGACGACGGAGGCATCCCGGGGCCAGTTCCACGATGCGGACAGCTGCCAGGAGATTCTCACGAGCGGCAGCCCGCTCAAGCGCTACGGCGTCGGAGTCTTGTTCGCGGGCGCTACCGTCGGCGGTTCGCCGGTGGAGAGAGCTGAAGAGAACGTTCCCGACGCCCTCGACGGAGTCACGGGTATCGCGCTCTCGGAAGACGACCAGATGGGGCCGCCTGTCGAGATTCGGGGCCATGTCCACCACGATGTCGCTGACTCGGATGACTTCGATCTCACGGATGCCAACTCCTTCAAGCCGTCGGCGATGGCCGTCTCGTTTGAGAGTCGGATATCTGACTCGGGAACCCTCACTGTTGAGATAGTCGGCGCGAGATATGAGAAGCTAACCGTCCACATCCCAGGTGTCGCGAAACCAGTCGATTGGTGGGCGCGACGCCCCTTCGAGGCGGTCGGCACGATCTCGGGTCGTACGGTTCTGCGGGAGACGAATCGGCTCAAGGTTGTGGACGTCGCGCTCCTGGGCGGCGAAGGCGTTGTCCCTCTTGCGGTGCGGGTGTTCAGCCGTCCGGTCCCCGGGGCTGACGACCCGACTCTCAGGATCGTGACCCTCGCGGTCGTCAATGATGCCCCTGGTTCCGGCCCGTCTGCGGCGGTCTTTCAGGTTGGCTTCAAGGTGTCGACTGTCGGCGACGCTGAAATCGTGCCCTATCCGGAGGTTGAGCTGCCCGACCGGGATGAGGAGGAGCGATCACTTGACCTCCTGTACCGGAACCAGCGCACCTATGCGATCGGGCATGGCTGTGCAGCCGAGTGGGGTGCAGTTAACGCCGCTGGAGTTGTGCCGTTCGTGCAGACCGCGGCTCTGCCTGCGTATGAGGTCGTCAGCCTCTCACCCAACGTGTACCTATCTGACGACAACGGGAATCCTGTCTTCGATGCCGATGGCAAGCGGCAGCCGGTAGCTGTCAGTATGGCGGCCCTGGCGAGTGGTAGCGACGACGGCGCCGCCCAAGTGGAGCTTGTCCTCAGCCAGTATGAGAAGTGGATAGGTCGGCGGGAGGCCGAGATCCCCGAGATGCTTCCGCGCTACCAGGACACCGCGAGAGAGCACATGCGTCGAGCACGAACGGCGCTGACGCGGATGCGAACAGGTTGGAGCCTCGTGGCAGCGAACGATCGAGCTGCGCAAGCGTTTCGCTGGGCAAACGAGGCGATGCTACTCCAGCAGGTCCGATCCGGATTCGAGCTGCGCGAGGCCAAGCAGAGCGGCGATGGTCGGTGGAGAGTCGAGAGAGCGCACCCCGCGCTAACCGTGCGGACTGGCCGGGGAAACTGGCGTCCATTCCAAATCGCGTTCCTACTTGCAGTGCTGCCCGAACTCATAGAGCCAGAACGCCAGACTCGCGGCGACGTCGATCTGATCTTCTTCCCCACTGGTGGTGGCAAGACAGAGGCGTATCTTGGAGCAGCCGCCGTCAGTTTGCTCTCCCGGCGGATCCGCAACCCCGAGGACGCCGGAACAGACACGCTCATGCGATACACCTTGCGTCTCCTCACGGCGCAGCAGTTCCTCCGTGCTGCATCGCTGGTCTGCGTGCTCGAAGACATTCGTGAGCAGAACTCTGACACCCTCGGTGCTGCACCGTTTGGAATCGGGATTTGGCTGGGTAGTGGCTCAACGCCGAATACCTGGAAGCAAGCACTTGACAACTTGCGGGCTCTGCGTAGAAAGCCCCACGAGCAGAATCTCTTCCTTCTGCTGAGGTGTCCCTGGTGCGGCGCACAGATGGGCCCACAGGCTAAGAAGGGCGGCGGACAAGAACCGATCGGGTACGAAGAAGCAGCGGGCAAAGTCGTGCTCCGCTGCATTGATGGGGAGTGCAAGTATTCGCGCCGTGCTGGTCTGCCGGTCCATGTTGTCGATGACGACATCTATGAAGCACGGCCTTCGATTGTCATTGGAACTGTCGACAAGTTCGCGATGTTGGCGTGGCGCCCCAGGGCGAGGAATCTCTTCGGACTTGACGCGAGTGGCGCGCGAACGGTGTCCCCGCCCAGCTTGATCATTCAGGACGAGCTGCACTTGATCTCCGGCCCGCTCGGCTCGATGGTCGGAATCTACGAGCCCGTGATCGACGAACTGTGCACCGATCGCCGCGGCGCAAGTCCAGTGCTCCCGAAGATCATTGCCTCCACAGCGACGGTCAGGCGATATGAGGACCAGATTAAGGGGCTCTTCGGCAGGAAGACCGTCGCGCTCTTTCCGCCGCACGGCCTTGAGGAGGGGCGGTCCTTCTTCGCTGAACCCGCGACTTCGGTCGACGGAACCCCGGAACCAGGGCGGCGCTACATCGGTGTGATGAGCGCATCGCTCGGGTCGACACAGACGGTCCAGGTACGTGTCGCCGCCGCAACCCTCCAGGCTGCGATGGACATCCCGGAAGAGGACCGGGACGGCTACTGGACCAACCTCAACTTCCTCAACTCGCTCCGGGAGCTCGGGAATACCGTCTCGCTCCTCCAGGCTGACATTCCCGACTATCTCACCGGGCTCCGCCGACGGGATGGGATCGTGCCACGGTGGCCTCACCGACAGATGGAACTCACATCAAGGCGGCGGTCAGACGAGATTCCAAAGGCGATCGAACAGCTCCAGGTGAGGTACGCCCCCGGGAAGGAGAGACAAGAGGCTATCGATATCTGTCTCGCCTCGAACATTATCGAGGTAGGCGTGGACATCGAGCGGCTCGCGCTGATGACTATCGTCGGGCAACCGAAGACCACGGCGCAGTACATTCAGGTGAGCGGCCGAGTCGGCCGGAAGTCGGAAGTCAGCCCCGGACTGGTTATCACCATCTACGGGGCCGCGAAGCCGCGTGACCGCAGTCACTACGAGCGTTTCCGCACTTACCATCAACAGCTTTACGCGCAGGTGGAGCCTACTTCGGTCACTCCATTTGCCATGCCGGTCCTTCGCAGAGCGCTTCACGCTGCCGCGGTCGCCTATGTTCGGCAGACCGCTCCCGAGACACTCGGCCCTGACCCGTTCCCTTCGGCTGCCTACGACGAGGCCATTCGCCTGTTGCGTGAGCGAGCAGAAATCACGGAACCCGACGAGCTCCCGGTCTTCGATCGTATTGCGCGTGATCGCGCCCGTCAGTGGGGTGGCTGGGAGCGCACCGAGTGGGACGCCAACCCCCGCACTGGTGATCCGCTACAGGGACTCATGCGGTTCGCGGGAACCCTCCCCGATCTGGATAGGCGCGCGACGATCTGGGATGTGCCGACAAGCATGCGAAACGTCGATGCCGAGTGCCGCCTGGAGATCAGTCAGGCGTACCTGTTCGAGGACACGGCCGTGGAGGAGAAGGCATGAGCACTGGAGCAATGCGCCGCGCGCAGCTAGTGACTCCATTCGGCGTGGGGGCCATGAGCGTGCTTGTGAATGGAACCTCAGTGATCACTGCTGGTCTTGATCACTGGTACGAGGTCGTCGACCAAAGCGCTCTCGCGATGGACGAGTACCAGGAACACGACTGGCGGCTTGAGTCTCGCCTCAAAGTCTCCGAGTTCCGACTGCCACCGGACTATAGGCCATCAGGCCAGGGCAGCGACTTGCGAAACGTCCGACTTACCGTGCCCGTGTTGCGCTTCCCTCGATGGTCGTTCTGCATCTATTGCAAGCGTCTGGAACTCAGCAAGCTCACGATGAAGACGCTCGTGGAGTGCCAGGACAAGGAGCATGCCGACAAGAAGTACAAGCCGAAGATGTCGCAGGTTCCGTTCGTGGCAATCTGCACCCGAGGGCACCTGGATGACTTTCCCTTTGACAAGTGGGTGCATCGATCGGCCGACCCCTCGTGTACGGGCACGTTGCGCCTCGTATCACGCGGAGGCGGCGGGCTCGAAGGGCAAATCGTAACCTGCGATACCTGCAAGCAGGAGCGCTCGCTTCGAGGGGTTACCGAGGCCCGATTCGACAAGAACGGAGAGGAACACACCAATCTCAGCGATCACCTCGTCTCGCCCGAACAGCCCTATCTCTGCAGTGGGGCCCGGCCCTGGTTAGCGCAGCTCGACGGCGTCTGCGATCAACCGATTCGAGGCGCGCTGCGCGCCGCTGGAAACGTCTACTTCCCCAAGGTGGAGTCCTCGATCTACCTCCCTCGACGTGAGGGAGCCGTCAGCGAGGAGGTTCATCAGCTGCTCCGACACCCTGCTGTCAGCACGACCTTCAACAACGTGTTTCAATTGGGTCTTGGTGAGGTGTCGGGCGGGCAGCTAAGGAAGCTGCTGGAGCGAAACGTCCCGCCCGAGCTCTTCGCTCCCATATCGGACGACAAAATACTGGCGGCATACCAAGATAAGTTCGGCATCGGGGAGAGCAGCGGGGAGGAGCAAGCCGAGACTCCGTCCGACGCGGAGAGCCTGACGAGCGACGACATCTGGCGGCATCCGGAGTACGTGAAGATTCGCGAGACACCGAAAGATGACTTCCTCGCGGCATCCGACCCGGGCCTTCACACTGATCTAGCAAACCATCTCTCTCGCGTGAGGTCGGTCGATGTGCTTCGGGAGACGCGCGCGTTGCGGGGGTTTAGTCGGGTTCGCGACGGCGAGCTGAAGCTGACGGAGGGGAAGGCGATGCTCAGGCGTGCCAGCTTGACCCCCGCGCAGGATTGGCTGCCTGCTTATGTGGTCAAGGGTGAAGGAATCTACTTCGAGCTCGATGGGGCACGCCTTGCAGCCTGGGAAGGACGTGCGGAGGTCCAGGCGCGGGCACAGCGGATCACCGATCATTACGGATCAGTGGCAAGCCAGCGCGGGTTGCAGGGGCGGGCGATCAGCGCAAGATTCGTGTTGCTGCACACGTTGTCGCATCTCTTGATCAACGAGTTCATCTTCGCCTGCGGCTACAGCTCGGCTTCGCTCCGGGAGCGCCTCTACGTCTCTGACTCGGCCGATCGGAACATGGCCGGCGTACTGATCTACACAGCGGCGGGCGACTCAGAAGGGACGATGGGCGGACTTGTTCGCATGGCACGCCCGGACAACCTGCGGCAAGTTCTCGCCTCTGCTCTGGCGGACGCGCAATGGTGCTCGACTGATCCGGTGTGTATGGATGCAGGCGAGAAGGGGCAGGGGCCGGACTCGTGCAACCTTGCCGCGTGTCACGCCTGTGGGCTCCTCCCCGAGACCAGCTGCGAGGAATTCAATCGATTCCTCGATCGAGGTCTCGTGATCGGCACTCTGGATGACCCGAACTTGGGCTACTTCTCCGGCGCGTTCTCAGACTGAAGTGTTTCTGAAGGGCGGCACCTGCTGACGACGAGGACATAGCTCGCGGGGATGGTCCTCATCGGGCGAACGATGGGGCATTGAATTCGCACGCCTACCTCCAAGTTACTCGAAGAAGTCTTCGTCGATCTCGACGATGTGCACCGTCTCTCGCGTCTGCACACCAACTCCGAAGCGGATCATTAATGAGGTGAGCCGTTGTCCGTCGATCAAAATTATCCGCGTCGGCACGACGTCTGCGTACTCACGAGCGCCTGGGCTGAAACGACCGGTAGTGATGAAGACACCACCGTCGGCCTTTCCGCTGAGTGCGCCAACAAAGCCCTGAACATCAGGGCGGGTAACGACGTTGTCGGCCGCGTAGCGTTTGGCTTGAACGTAGACGCGATTCAGGCCGAGAGTGTCTTGGTCGATAACCCCGTCGATCCCGCCATCATTTGTCAGCGAGGTGACGTTCGCCTGCCCTTCCGCCCCGCCGTATCCCATCGCGACAAGAAGGTCGACGACCGTCTGTTCGAAAAACGCCGGCGACTTGGTCAGGATGCGGTTCAGCAGCTCGGACGCGACATCCGCGCGAATCTGCTTGATCCCTCGATCGATCAATTCGGCCGGGTCCAGTGAGTCCTCATCAGCGGAGGAGTCTTGAGGCTGCTCCGACACCGCCTTGACTCGCCGATACCCGGTAACAAGCTCCACGTCCGCGCGTGTGGCATCGGGGCGTTCAGATAGGAGTCGTCGACCGAGCTGGGAGATCACATACTTCCCGCGTTCCGGTCGTTCAAGTGCTCCTGACTTGGTCAGGTGCGAGATCGCCCAACCGACCCGATTCGCATACATCGGCTGGCCGGTCGTCAAAGTGATCCCCCGCTCGTCAGCAGTCAGATTCACGTCGTCTGCGGCCTCGGCCGTGATCTGGCTACGGTCGCGGAGAGCTCCATCCGCTGCAATGCGCAGAATCGGTGCCATGAACTCATGCCATTTCGGAATCGACACGTGAGGTTCCTCCGTATAGGTCAGGCTTGCAGCGCGAGACTCACGCTGTCGCTGCTAGCGGCACGGCATGCGCCCGCACCGCGCGCAGCGTCGAAACGATCGCAACTGCTTCTTCATCCGTAAACAGACCGGTGGGCCCCGTGGGCGCCGTATCGATATACGGCGCCTGGAAGAGTCGACTCGGTTCCATGACGCCCGTCGCCGTGAGCTCGTCGATAACGAGCTCGACGAAGCGAATCTGCTGCACAGAGAATGCCGACGAGTCGAGGAACCGAGAGAATGCCTCGGTCGCGGCCGGGCGGTCGAGACCGACGAGCGAGCGAATGAACAGACCGAGCCCTCCGGCGGTCGTCGCTTCGTACTCGATCTCAACGGGCGAGGCGATCTGCGCATCAACGAGCATCCCCTGCAGCGCCGAGAGGTCACTCACGGTGAGCTGCAAGTTTCGCCGCAATCGCTGCATAGACAAGTGGTTCTCCTGCGTGCGGAGAAAGGCTCTAGCCTTGTCTCGGAAGCGGCGGATATCCGTTCCCGTCACCGAGGTACCCAAGATGACCTCGACGCCCTCGCTGAGCGTGTCTTCGAAGTCAGTGTACACAGGCGAACGTCGCACTCGATCAATGAAGCGGGCAAGCCCACGCAGTCGAAGTCGGGCGAGGTCGAGCATTTCGAGCGAGACATCCGTCCACCACTCGTCCCCGGCGACCGATTCGAGCAAGATCGAATGCTGCGCCACCATCGGGATGTTGAGTTTCCCAAGCAGCGACTCGGCGATCGCCTGCACCGTCTCGCGGACACGTTCCGCCGTCAGCGCATCGTCTTCGATCTGCGCGAGCTGCCGTTGCAGCATGATGAGGTCGAAGCGTTTCGCGAACTCGTCATCATCGCGAGTCGCCGACGGGAGCCCAGCCAATACGACCGCCGCGGCAAGGTCCTCGCGGCTAGACCACTTCCATGCGCCCTCGTCGCTGAAGTGCTCGACGAGCGCGCGATTCCGGCGCACCACGACATTGTCGAGATTCATCCCGCTGACAAAGTCATGCAGAAGTGCCGCTGTACGCGCCCGCACCTCGGGGGCATTGCTGCCGATCGCCTGAAGCAAGTGCAGGCGACCCTCGACGAGACGCTGAGTCAATGACCTTTGCGTCGAGCCATTCGTCTCGGGAAGATCCTGGCTGAAGTATTCCAGGTTGCCGCAGAAGTCGAAGACGAGGAAGTCGGTCTTATCCATCTCCGGCCCGAACAGGTCGGGACGGAGGCGGGTGCCGCGGCCGATCATCTGCCAGAACTTCGCCTTGGAGCGCACGGGCTTGAAGAAGACGAGGTTCACCACGTCTGGCACATCGATGCCAGTGTCGAGCATGTCCACGCTGATGGCGATCTGCGGCAGCTTCTCCGGATCGGAGAAGTCATCGATGAGCTGCTGCGCGTATGCCGTCGCGTGAGTGATCACGCGGGCAAATCGTCCGGCATGCTCGGGATAAGACGAGTCGAAGCGCTCGCGGATGAATTCAGCGTGCGCTTGGTTCTTCGCGAAGACGATCGTCTTTCCAAGCACATCGCCGCCGCCGACCTTGTAGCCCTGTTCCATGAGGGTGCGAATGACCTTGTCGACCGTGTCGGTGTTGAACAGCACCCGGTTGACCTCATCGGCGGTCACCTCGTCGGGTGTGCCGTCGTCGCCCCAGTCGAGTAAATCCCACTGGTCGCGGGCCTCGGGCGGCAGATCATCGTAGCGAATGCCCTGGCGTAGGAATTGACTCTCGACAGACACCCCTCGCGGCGGCACGAGGAACCCGTCGGCGACCGCCTCTTCCAACGTGTACGCATCGGTGGGCACTCCGTCTTCCAGGTCGAACAGACTGTATGTATTGCGGTCGATTTCGTTCTTCGGCGTGGCTGTGAGGCCGACAACTAGTCCATCGAAGTAGTCGAAGATGGCGCCGTACTTGTCGTACACCGAGCGGTGTGCCTCGTCGATGACGATGAGGTCGAAGTAGCCAGGCGTGAATCGGCGCACGCCGTCGTCGACCTCATTGATAAGGTTCAGCATTCGCGGGTAGGTCGCAGCGAACACGCGCCCGTCGCCGGCCTGGTCTGCCGACAGGTTCACCGTCGTCGTGTCGGATAGATGCGTGGTGAAGGCGCGAGTGGCCTGCTTCACAAGCGAGGTGCGGTCGGCGAGGAACAACACCCGCTTGACCCAGTCTTGCTTGATTAGTTGGTCGACGAGGGCGATCGTCGTGCGGGTCTTACCGGAGCCCGTCGCCATGACAAGCAGGGCGGTGCGCTGGCGGCGGTCGAAGGCGTCGCCGACCGCACGGATCGCGCGCTGCTGGTATGGCCGTCCGGCGATGTCGGTGTTGATCGGCGCGTTCGAGAGCGCTCGGCGCGTCTGGCGCCGTTGCACGAGCAGATCGAGTTCGGACTTCGTGTAGAAGCCGTCGACGCGGCGAGGCGGGTAGCCGCCGGCGTCGTCCCAGATCGTGTGCTCATAGCCATTGGTGGTGAAGATCACAGGGCGGCGGCCGTAGCGCTCTTGCAGGCGGTCGGCGTAGAGCGAGGCCTGTTGCTCGCCGTGCTGTGGACTCGATGTCGTGCGCTTGGCCTCCACGACTGCGAGGGGAAGCCCATCGTCGCCCCAAAGCACGTAGTCGACGTAGCCGACGCCCGAGTCGTTGCGCATGCCGGTGACACGGAACTCGCGGTCGCGTTCATCGGCGAGCGCCCATCCTGCTTCGTGCAGGAGCTCGTCGATGAGGGCCGTGCGGGTGTCTGCTTCGCGGTAGTCATGGCGATCGGCGCTACTGCTGGCGGCCTGTGCTGCGGCGATCTGTTCTTGCAGGCGGGCGATCTCGGCGTCGCGCTCGGCGATCTGGTCGTTCTTTGCCGCGACAGCTGCCGCGTAGTTCGCGTCCTGCTCACGGAACTTGCGGGCGAGCTCCTGCACCTGGTTGCGAGAGAGCGGTGCTGCCTGTGCAGCAATGGCTGGATCGAACTGCGCGTTTACCGGCACGGCACCCGGTTGCGGTGAGTGGTGAAGCCCCGCCCAGACCAGCACATGGAAGAGTTCCGACAGCACACTGACGCCCACCTGTGCGGGAATGGCAGCCTGCCGGTGCACCGCGTTATTGCCCTGACGACGGATCAGATCGAGCTTCGCGCGAATCGCTTGGGGTGTGTGGTGCTTGAAGATGCGATCGTTGAGGCGAGCGGAGAAGTCGTCGCGGTATGGCGTATCGAGCTGCCAGAGCTTGTAGAGGTGCTCGACGAGGTGCTCGGAGACCCGGCGCGCGTAGATGGTTGCCGTGCGCGGATCGTTCGTGACGTACGACTCGGCGCGCGCCGCATCTTCGAACAGCTGCGGCTGCGTCTGCCTGACGAAGTCGAAGTTGCCCATCGTCCCCCCTCGTTACGTTCTTCCTTTGTAGCGGATGAGCGGTGCGTGGGTCAGAGTTCGCCGCGGAATGCGCGGGACTGGAGAGAAGCGAAGAGGGCGTCGAACCGTAATGCACGCCGCTCCTGCGTTGCGCGATCGACCGAAACATCGCGAAGCATCTCAGCGAAGCGGATCTGTTCACCCATCGGCGGTAAAGGAAGCGGAGCGCTCCTGACAGTCGCTGCGCTGATCGTGTTCAAACCGGAAGTCGTTCGGCCCGCCCGCTGGAAGTGCATTGCTCCACGCTGAGAGTTGAACCACGCCGCCGCGAACTCTGGTCGAAGGTCGGCGTGCGTTCTTGCCCGGATGAGGTGGTTCTGGTGGACGCACAGTTCGATATCTGCCTCCCAGAGGCCGACTCTCCCAACCTCGAGCGGGTTGGCGTGACCTTCAACAAAAAGTAGGTCACCGCACTCAAGACGAGTGCGCTCAATCTCTGCTTCGGTTGCTTGTAGAGACTTCACTTCATCGAGCTTGAGGTACCCGCGATGAACGTTTGCTACGCGCAAGTACGGCACCCTGCTCGGCAGCGACGCGCGTTTGGAAGAGACTTGGAGTCCACCTTGGATTACTGCGTGTTCGCCCAAGGTCGTCGTTGCAGGAAGGCCGGAGAAGTCTCGCTGGAAGATCGACTTCACATACTCGTTCAGACGAAGCAGTGATTGAGCTGCGCGGCCGCGAACTGAATCAGCCTGAGAGAGGATCGCGGCGATTCGCTGTTGCTCCGCCATGTCGGGTACGGGCACTGCCAAGGATTCGAGAAACTGACGCGGAACACGCCGTTGCCCGCCGCTGCCGGTCATCCGGAGTTCGCCAGCATTGCGGACTGAATCTTGCCTCAGAAAGTGGAGGAGATAGCGCTTATCGATCGCTGGTCGAGCGCGTACTACATGAAACTCCGTGGACCCGACGCCGACGGGATGATCAAGTTGCGCGACGCCAATCTTGCCGTTTTCCCAACAGGGAGTGATTTTCGCGGCAAGTATGTCGCCGTCATTGAACACGGTGTATCCCTTGGCAACTTCGCTGAATGCTCGCGCTTCACGCGGCACAGCGACGCCCGTGCGATCATCCAGCTCCGCCATGCCGACGAAGGATATGGCTTCGTCTCCGTGTAGCGACGCTGTCCGCGGATTGATGTCTGCGAGCTCCCCCAACGGCACCATCCTCATGACAACATCCCCTTGAGCTTCGCAAGCTCTTCAGTGATCTCAGCTTCGATGCGCTCGATATCGGCGATGATCTCCAGCGGGTCGCGGTGTTCGATCTCTTCGTGAACGATCTCTTTGTAGCGGTTGATCGAGAGATCGTACCCCTGGGTGACGATATCGGCTTTCGGCACCGTGAACGATTGGTCGGTGCGAGCGCGGTCACGTTCGGTGCCGTTGCGCTCGGCCCAGCGGGCCCGTACGTCGTCGAGGTCGCTCTGAGCAATGGGGGTGCGCTTGTCGTCGAGCGAGTAACCATCGGCGGTCACGTCGTAGAACCACACGTGATCCGTGCCACCCACACCCGTCTTCGTGAAGAACAGAATTGCGGTTGATACCCCGGCGTAAGGCTTGAAGACGCCCGAGGGCAACTTCACCACGGCATCCAGCGTGTGCTCTTCGACGAGCGCCCGCCGCAGGGTCTTGTGCGCGCCAGTCGACCCAAACAGCACACCGTCCGGCACGATCACCGCCGCTCGTCCACCGGCTTTCAGCAGCTTGAGGAACAGAGCGAGGAACAGCAGCTCGGTCTTCTTCGTCTTCGCAACGGCGAGTAGCTCGTTCGAGGTCGCCTCGTAATCGAGCGAACCGGCGAACGGCGGGTTGGCGAGGATCAGCGTGTAGCGGTCTTTGTCGTCGGCCGCACCCTCTGACAGGGAGTCGCGGTAGCTGATGTCTGGCGACTCAACGCCGTGCATCATCATGTTCATGCTGCCGACGCGCAGCATGGTCGCGTCAAAATCGTAGCCGTGGAACATGCCGTGATCGAACTGCTCGCGCATCACCGCATCGGTCAACACCTCCGGCGAGTGCTCGCGCACATACTCCGCTGCGCTCACGAGGAATCCGGCGGTGCCCGCTGCCGGGTCGACGATGACATCGCCGGGCTTCGGCTGCATCAGGTCAACCATGAGGTTGATGATGTGCCGCGGAGTGCGGAACTGGCCGTTCACACCTGCGGAGGCGATCTTCGACAGCAGGTACTCATACAGGTCGCCGTTGGTGTCGCGATCGGTCATCGGGATCTCGTCGATGAGGTCGACGACCTTCGACAGCAGTTGGGCGTTCGGGATCATGAAGGTTGCATCCTTCATGCCGAAGCCGGCGCCAGACTCGCTGCGGTCGAGCGTGCGCAGGAACGGGAAGACCTGCGAGCTCATCCGCTCGAACATCACATCGCCGCCTGCATTGCGCAGACGCGACCAGCGGATCGCATCCTGCTCTTCGGTGTACACCGGACGAACGCTCGACGAGCCGAGCAGGTTCGTCTCCTTCTCGTAGCGCGTCTGGATCTCATCCAGTCGGCGCAGGAACAGAAGATAGGTGATCTGCTCGATGACCATCAGCGGATTGCTGATTCCTCCCGACCAAAAGGCGTCCCAGACGCGGTCGACCTTGCTCTTCAGTTCACCCGTAATCACGCGCTCCAGCCTACGGTTCCCGCAGGTCTTGTCGATCTCCATGATCGAACCTCTTTCTACCGCCCTGCAGAAGGCAGTCGAGCAGGATCTCACCGGCCACAGACATTGGTATTTATGTCGCGATCTCGCGGAGTCTGTGCCGATCTGCGCGAGCGCAATCGCTGGCCCTCAGCGGCTCGGCGAAGTACGCTTCTCATACATAGACGCACCGTTGCGAAACTCAAGCCTCAAGGAGCTCGACCATGGCCCTCACCGCACACTCCACCATCGGCGACTGGATGAACGCCCCGACCGGCGGGCCACTCATCCGCGCACTCTTCGAGCAGACGGGCGCCGATCCCGAGCTCCTCACCCCCGTGCTCGGCCTGCCGCTGCAGCAGCTCGTCGCGATGAGCCAGGGTCAGCTTCCACAGTCGGTCGTCGACGACCTCGTGCGCGCTGCCAACGGTGGCGAGATCCCCGACGCCGACGAGTCCGAAGGGTGGACAGAGAAGCCCACCGTCGGACGGTTCGCGGGCAAGACCGTGATCGTCACGGGCGCAGCATCCGGAATCGGCAAGGCCACCGCATCCCGCATCGCCCGCGAAGGCGGGCGCGTCATCGCGTCCGACATCGCCGCCGACAAGCTCGACGCACTCAAGGTCGAGCTGGCGGAATCGGACATCACCATCGTCGCCGGAGACCTCACGAAGCAGGACGCGATCGACGCCGTCATCGCCGCCGCGGGCGACCGCATCGACGCCCTCGCGAACGTCGCCGGCATCAACGACGACTTCTCGCCCGCGGGCGAGACGACGGATGCCGTCTGGGACCGCGTCATCGCCATCAACCTCACCGCCCCGTTCAAGCTCATGCGTGCGGTGCTGCCGATCATGGAGAGGGCCGGCCGTGGCTCGATCCTCAACGTCTCGAGCGAAGCGGGCCTGCGCGGCAACTCCTCGGGCAACGCCTACACGGCCAGCAAGCACGGCATCATCGGCGTCACGAAGTCTGCGGCGTTCATGTACGGGCCGAAGGGCATCCGCGTGAACTCCGTCGCTCCGGGCGGCGTCGCCACCGGCATCCCGATGCCCCCGAACATGTCGGAGTACGGCTCCAGTCGTCTGACCCCGTTCCAGCAGGCGATCCCGACGGTAGCGACCGCCGAGCACCTCGCTGCATCGATCACGTTCCTGCTGTCGGACGACGCCGTGAACATCAACGGCGCGATCCTGGCATCCGATGGTGGATGGTCCGTGCAGTAAGCGCACGCCCGCGGGCATGCAAGATATCTTCTAAGATCGTCGCAACGACATAGGAAGAACCGGAACGGGCAGGTGTCGAGGTGGATGGGAATCGGCGTCTATGGCAGGCCTGGGCGAAGATAGTTGGCCCGCGGCTGCCCACGTCATCGATTCGATTTGGCAACGCCGAGCTCCGTAACTTGCGTCACGGACAGCATCCGCCAAAGATGCAACCTCCGGATCTACGGCCAGAGACCGATGTTCCCCATTTTGTCTCCACGGCCGCGAGCCTAGACATCACGTCCGACTGGTGGCTTGTGATCCATGACATCCAGGCCGACGACCCCGACGAGGCGCAGAGGATAGCCAAGTCGAAGGAAGTCCCCCTGGCTCTGGCGACGCTCAGCGCAGGCACGAATGAACACCCCTACAGGGTCGATCTGCACGGAGTAGAAAGCGGCGAGGATAGTTTTAGCTACTCGGTCATCCGATCCACGGTGTGGTTCGAGAGCGCTGAACTACCGATCGATGAGATTCGACAGTCGCTCGACGTCAGGCTTCCAAAAGTCCGTCGCAACCGCTCCCTCGAAAGCGCCTCTCTCGCATTCGCGCGGGGCATTGATCTGTCGGACATGCCAAACGGTCCAGCCACCGCGGGGTCTTCGATCCTTGCGTTTTATCAAGTACTTGAGGCTTGTTCATACGTAGTGATGTGGGAGCCGCCTCCAGACTACGAGGGGCAGCGCGAAGGAATCATAGCCAGGCTGGGCCGAGTGCTCGCCTCGCGCAAGAACTCAATGAAGAAGGCGAGTGCCATCGAAGCCGCTGCATCTGCTCTTGGCCGCCTCGATGCGAAGTACGCAACGCTCAGGATAGACAACGCGGCAACAGCGCTCGCCCTATCCGACGCATGGAAGAAGGCAGCAAAAAACCTCGGCCAGTTTCGCAACACAAAACTGGGACACGGAGGCGGCACCCCTTCGGAAGATGCCCTCCATAGCTGGCACCACGGGGAAGCTAGAGCTGACAGCGCATACGCCCTGGCCTCGATCATGCTCGCCGCAGCTATCGATTACGTCGACTGAGCGGTCCGCTCGCCGCGCACCACATCCCGTGTACCGCCGAGCGAAGATGGCTGCCTGAGCGATTGTCGAGACTGACACCGTGTCTGATCGGGCCGAAGGGCATCCGCGTGAACTCCGTCGCACCGGGCGGCGTCGCCACCGGCATCCCGATGCCCCCGAACATGTCGGAGTACGGCTCTGGCCGCCTCGCCCCGTTCCAGCAAGCGATCCCGACGGTCGCGACCGCCGAGCACCTCGCCGCGTCGATCACGTTCCTGCTGTCGGACGACGCCGTGAACATCAACGGCGCCGTGCTGGCATCGGATGGCGGATGGTCGGTGCAGTAAGCGCCCAGAAGACCACGCCCCTGCCGACCCGAACGGCAGGGGCGTTCTTCTTTCCTACCTGTGCCACACCGGGTGAAAGACTGACCCCATGCCCACCCGTCCCGAGATCGTCTGCATCTGCGGATCCATGCAGTTCATCGACGACATGCGAGCCGTACGCCAGTCCTTGTCGCTCGCTGGCGTCATCGTCCTCATGCCCGCCGAGATCGACGGTCCGATCACCGATGAACAAAAGGCAGCGCTCGGCGAGCTACACCTGCGCAGGATCGACCTGGCCGATCGCGTCGAGGTCGTGAACCGCGGAGAGCACTACGGCGAATCGACGCTCCGCGAGATCGCCTATGCAGAGGCCGCGGGCAAGCCCGTGACCTTCGTCGGCGTCGCCTGGGGCTCGTCGTAGACCTCACATCTGCGTCACCTACCCTGACCCGTATGAAGAAGATCCCTGCGCTCGCGTCGCTCGCCGTCGGCATCCTGCTGCTCTCCGGATGCTCTCAGGCGTCGACCCTCGCGGCCTGCGGCCAGGTCGCCGCTCAAGCCGTGCAGGTGACTGGTGTGATCGAGAGCGTCAGCTCGCCGACTCCCGAGGCCGCGCAGGCGGCTCTCGATGAGGTCAAGAAGGTCGCCGAGAATATCCGCGGTGTCGACGGACCCGAGGAGTTCGTCACGCTGCGCGACTCGTGGACGACGAGCATCGACGCATTCGTCGCCGAGGGCGAGAAGGCCATCACCGGCGACGTCACGGGTCTGGACGCAGCGTCGACAGAGATGCGCACGGCGACCGACGCGATGCTCGCCTACTGCACGCCATAATCGGCGCCCGTCACTCGTCGTCGGGAACGCTCATCGCGATCTCGAAGCTGTCGCCGATCACGCGACCTCCGTCGAACACGGGCTCTTCGTCGAGCGTCTCGAGGACACGAGCGTCCTGCGTGGCAGCAGCAGTCCCACGGTCGCGAGCCTCGCGCGACGGCCACGTGATCACCGAGACCACGGCGGACTCGCCCGCGCTCGCTCCGGCAAGGTCGGCGATGCTCGTGAGCTCGCCCGGTTCGTACGACGCCCCGTCGGCGTGAAAGTCGGCCTGGTCGGCTGAATCGCTCGACGGCCAGTAGTCGACGACGCTGATCGCACCGTGGTCGCGATACACGTCCGCCATCCGCTTCGAGAACTCCAGGTAGGCGGCTTTGCGTTCCGTCGGCACCGGAACGACGGTGATGTCAGCGATGACCATGCTCGGCTCCAGTTCCTCGGCGTCACGTATCGGTAGGCGGATATCCGCCGCCGATCCCCTCCACCCTGGCCGGGCAAGCCCTACCGCGCAATGCCTCGCAGCAGCCGCGTCACCGTCTCCTCGACGCGTTCGGCACTCAACGGCTGACCGATGAGCGCGGCGTACGACGCCATGGCGATGAGCTGGTCGGCGATGGCGTCAGCATCCACGTCCGCGCGGATCTCGCCCGCCGCCTGTCCGCGCGCGATCCGCTGGGCGACCCACGAGCGGATCGGCTCCGCGAGACGCTCGTTGAGCGCGAGCCCGAGTTCGTGATCGGTCGCGGTGACCGCGATCAGAGCCCGGGCGAGCGCGACGCCCTCGGGCCGCGCGAGCCCGGCAGACATCGCCGAGAACCAGGCGTGCAGGTCGGCGCGGATGTCGTCGCTCATCGCGACGGCGGGGTCCGCCCCCGGGAGGTCGCCCTCGAGCAGCGCCTCGCCGAGGATCGCCGCCTTCGACGGCCACCAGCGGTAGATCGTCTGCTTCGAGACCCCCGCCGACTCGGCGAGACCCTCGATCGTCACTGCCTCGTATTCACCGGCCACGACGGCGGCACGCATCGCCTCGAGCACGGACTGGCGCGCGGCTTCACTTCGGGGACGGGGCACTAGATCAGGCTACTCAGAATGAACTCCGCAGATTCACACGGTCGTAGTACCGGCTGTGCCCGCCGACTTCCTCGGTGACGTCTACATCCTCGATCTTGGGGAAAGAGGACTGGAATCCGGCACGCCCGGCGGCTTTCTGACCGGCCTGCGCTGCCGTATAGACGTACTTGAGCACAGGATCGCGGTTCGAGTGGTAGTTCCACACTTTGCCATCGACCACGTCGTTGAGCGCTCTCCAGTCGCCTTTCGCCCCGATCGCCGCTCCGAGTAGGTGCGCCTCCCGCACGCGCGGTGCCCCTGGCTTCGTCGCAAGGATCCTTGCGGTGCAGACCATCACACGCGCGCCGAGACTATGACCGATGAGGATGAAAGACGGTTCATCGATCCGCGCAAGGAGATCAGCAAGAACCACCGCTGTAGTTTCGGCCCGCTGCTTTGCGACGTGCCAGGGGTTTGCAACAAGATCTGCCGAGATCGCCGCGATGCCGAGCCCCGGGACCGCCCTGGCGCCGTGCTTTGTCGCCTGGGCTGCTGTCCCCTTCAACAGGCTGGAGAGTACAACCGTGCCACTCGCTTTGCCCAGCACATCAGTCAAGGCCTTGAGCTCTTTGGCACCCCAGTGAATGCGATACACGGGATGCTTCGCATATCGGTCGTTGATGATCCGTTCCCAAGCCCCCCACCCCGTTCCGCCCTCGGTCATGAACCCTGAGGCGACAATGACTGGAGTTCCACTTCCGCCCCTCAGCTTCTCGATCCGGAACGACTTGTCGTCTCGGACGTATGCGGCCGAGGTGACCGCGCCCAGAGTCCCACCGAGCGTCGCCCCACTCGCCGTGAGCACGATGGTCCCCCCGAGCATGCCCGAGCCGCCCGCGGCGATCGCGCCACCACCGAGAAACGCCAGTCCGTGACTGGTCGCAGCGGCACCACTCAACGCCGGACCGATGAGCCCGCTCGCGCCGAGGGCACCGCCGAGCGCGGGCGCTGCGAACAAGACCATGGGAGCGACTACCGCTGCGCCCACTCCTGCCACTACCACCGCCTGCGTGAAGGCAGCAGTATTGGTCTTGTCGAACTTCCGCAGATCGCCCACTTGATCGAGATCGGTATACCTCACCGTCGATTGGGCAAAACTGCGAATCTCGTGCGTGTGCTCGGCGCAGTACGGCAAGACGTGCGTCCGCTTGAATGACTTTCTTGCCATGTGGCGGCAGCCGAAGGCGCCGCACTGCGCTGTGGCTTCGCCGCAGCCACCGCACACAGATGCCTGAGGTACAGAGACTCGGTCGACTTCTCTGTGTTCAGTGAGAGAGAAGCAGCTGGAGCACCAGCCGTGGCGAGTCCGATACCACCCAAGGCTCACGAACTCAGCGAGCTCGATAGCGACTCTGCTGTGTTTGGACGCAGCCTTCTTCATCGACCTCTTCTGATCGGCCTGGGCAACTGACCGATAGCCGAACTCGTTGACGCCGTAATTGAGGAGGTTTCCGATCAATGCTTCGTTTGCGACCAGCGACTCGTCACCGTCGACGAACGGACGCGCGTCTGTGCCGACGTCCATGACAACGAGCTCGATATGACGAGCGATCTCCCGCTCGTTCGTGGCGATCGTCACACGGAAGCCACGCTCACCTACCGGCACGTACTGGATAGAACTCACTCAAACCTCCGACTTATCCCGAGTCGGCTCCAAGCCGAACGGGCCATCCCCACAGGATCCGGCGATTTCAGATTAGCGACCTCCCACCCTCCGTCAGCAAGCGATCCCCGGGGGCGTTTCTTCGATCAATGACCTGACTGCGAGCCACCGGCAAGGTCGCCGCATGAGGGAATCCGTCGCAGTCAAGACATCCGTGAGGCGTGGGCTGACTCCCGCCCTCACGCTCTTCGGCCTCGTGCTCTTCACCGCCACGATGCTGATCGTGCAAGTAATGATCTACCTCGCCAACTCGCCCGATTCCGGCGCCGGCCTCTACTGGCTCATCCTGCTGATCCTGATTCCGACGGTCATCACCGGCATCGTCTCGGGCCTGACCGCAGCGCTGGGCGCGCACATCGGCGCGCGTGGATCCGAGAAGGCCGCGGGCGGATCCGCCTCGTGGAGACCCCTGATCGCCGGAGCGGGGCTCGGAGGATCGATCGGCAGCGCGCCGTTCCTGCTCTACCTGAGTTGGTGGTACCAGAACGGCCCCGGGCTGTGGATCCTCGTGCTGGGATACATCGCGATCTTCGGCGCCTACGCCGGGTTCACAGCGCTCTGGAATGGTCGCCGACAGCGCAGCATCCGGATGCCGGTCTGATTCGGAGCGTTTCGATCCGCTCCGCTGGCACCGCAGCCCGAAGGCGGCTTCACTCGCGTTGTCGCGCCGAGCACACCGGCCGTTGACGTGTCGCGAGCGTCGCGAGGACCGATAGGTTTGCACCATACGGGGCGTGAAAACTCTCGTAAAGCAACGAGAACGCACTTTCTGCGGCGTCCGATGATGTCCGCTTACTCCCCGTTCTCCCGTTTCAGATTCCCCCCAGGAGACAACCGTGTCTGACGAGATCAGCAGCCCGTCGGACGTACCGGCTGTAAAGAACCGCTCGAAGAATCGCGCCATCGCACTCATTGCGGTTGCGGCGGTCGTACTCGCCGGTGGATTCACCGCGACCTCGGTTGCCGTCGCCCAGGCGGAGGCCGAGGAGACTCTTCGCCAGTGCACAGTCGCACTCGAATCCGGAGCCGCAGCTGCCAAGGCAGCCACCGAGTCTGTCGCCGACGCCGAGAACGCACTCGAAGCCGTCGCCATCACCGCGCTCCCTGACACGGGCGGGTGGGTCAGCGCGAACTACGCAGACCGCCCCGGGGCGCAAGCCATCGACGCCGTCGAGGCGGTCGAGGCCAGCGAGGGTGTCGCCGCCCAGGAGGCGGTCGACGCCGTGCCCGCCCGCCCGAGCGGCGCCGAGCGGATCGTGGCTGTCACCGATGCCGGCGCCGAGCTCTCGAAGGTCGTCATCCCCGGTGAGTGCACTGACCGTGATGAGGCGGCCGCCCTCGCGAAACTTGCCACGACAACCACTGCGAGCGCCGCTGCACTCGATGAGACGACCACGATGCTCACCGAGGACTTCGCCGTGTTCCAAGCTGAGGAGACCGCGCGCATCGCCGCCGAGATCGAGGCTGCTCGTCTGGCTGCCGAAGCCGAGGCCGCGCGCCTCGCTGAGGAGGAGGCGCGACGCCTCGCGGCCGAGGAAGCTGCCCGACGGCAGAACACGAACAGCAACGGCGGCAGCAACGGCGGATCGAGCAACAACAACGGCGGCAACCGGCCCCCTGCCAACAGCGGAGGCACGAAACCCGGTGGCGGAGGCCCTCCCGGTGGTGGACAGGTCGGCGGCTCCGGAGGCTGCGTCGTGGACAACGGCCTGGGTGGCACACAGCCCTGTTGAGGGCGGCGCCGGATCGGGTGCAGCGCCCGAGCACCGTGCGGGTTTCAGGGTCGAGGGTCCGACACCGGCCGATACCGCTGCGCCACGGCTCCCGACGCGAACTCGCGGCGGTCGATGAGTTCGAGGCTCGCACGTTCGCTCAGCCCATCGAGCAGCCTCGGCCCGTGACCCGCGAGCACCGGATGTACGACGAACGTGTACTCGTCGATGAGACCGAGTTCGGCCAGTGCGAGCGGCAGCGTCACGCCGCCGACCGACAGCCCCTCGCCCGGCTGCGCCTTCAACGCACGAACCGCTTCGGCCAGGTCGCCTCGCACCAGCTCGGCATTCCAGTCGACGGCGTCGAGCGTGCTCGACACGACATGCTTCGGCACCCGGTCGAGGGCATCGGCAAACGGGATCTCCCACTCATCCATCCAGTCGGGCCACACCCCGGACTCCGGCCGCCGCCACGCGGACTGCATCATCTCGTACGTCGTTCGGCCGTAGATCACGGCATCCGCTCGCTGCATCTCTGCTGTCCAGAAGCCCATCAACTCCTCGTCGGGGGCGACCCCCGCCTCGTGATGGACGCAGCCGTCGAGCGTGACGTTGATCGCATAGCGCAGTGGTCTCATCTCGCCGATCTCCTTCGATGCGGGCGGTGGGTGGTGCGGGTTGGGTCTCAGGGTAGTTGCGTCGGCGACGGTCGTCACCCCGCAATCGGATGACGCACGCAGTCACCGAATATGGTTGGCGGATGAACCGCAGCCGGCCTCGTGTCATCTCCGTTCGTGGTGCTCGGGTGCAGCCGAGCGGATCCTGGCTGTACCTGTGGATCGACATCATCAGCGGTGACATCGTCTATGTCGGTGGAACCGGATTCGACCCCGCGCTGCGTACTCACTTGCATGTGACGAGCGATGATCCCGATCTCGGACGCGTACGGGCAACAGTCGCTCGATACGACGAGCGGGACTTCGACGTGCTTGCCTTCGAGCTGGCCGATGGGGTCGACCGCCGACTCGCCCGCGCGTCGTTGATCGCACGTCTGGAAGAGAAGGGCGATCACGATGGAGGTGAGCAGTCAGCCGAGCTGCAAGACGCCGTCGATGCGATCATCCGGACAGTTTCGGAGTACCGCGCGACGCTGTCGGGTGTGACTGAGTAGCCAGCACCAAGGGACACGATCGCGCCGAGAAGCAGCTCGCCCGGTACTGAGCACCTCCGTAGCTCGCGAGCCTGAGCAGCCCGCGCGGGTCGCCCTACGGCATCCTCCGAGCGGAATATGCACACAAATGAGGACGCTTGCGATACTCTGGCCGGGCGCTGCGCACCGGCCTAGGCTCACCGGCATGTTGAAGATCGTGTCGATCGTGATCCGCGTGAATGACCTGCCTGCACAGTCCCGGTTCTGGCAGGCGGCCCTCGACTACGTCGAGCGGGACCCGGCGGACGACGACTGGGTCGTGCTGAAACCGCGCGACGCGGATGCTCCCTGCATCGCCCTCGACGCTCACCACTCCGAGCGGGTGCTGCCGCCGCGCATCCACCTCGACATCTATGCCGAGGATCAGGCCGCCGAAGTCCGCCGCCTGGCCGAGCTCGGCGCGCGCGAGGTGCACTGGGACAACCTGCCCGACGACGCCGACTACGTGATCATGGAAGACCCCGAGGGCAATCGGTTCTGTGTCGTGGATCGTCCGGACTGGGTGGGCTGGGGCGAGGTCAGGGCGACTGGTCCTCGGCATTGATTGACTCCCCGAAACCATCGGACGATCGACAGCGCATTGCGGCTGCGGGAACTACGGCCGTAGTCACCCGCTTCGGACGCGGCGCTGCGAGACTCTCATCCGCTGTTGGAGTTCGCGATCGCCACTCGCCACGGACAAACGACAATGCCGGACGAAGCTAGAGTCATGCCATGGATGCGAACTCCCCGCGGTCGACCAATCGCGACACATCACCTGGGAGTGCCGAGTCCACAGTGCCGCGCCGTCGGGTTGCTGAGTATGTTCGACGTGCGGAGACGCTGAGGCAGATCCATGGCAACAAAGCCTCGCGGGCCCAGAGAGCCGAGACCACGTACTTAGTTGTGACAGTATTCGTGGCAACTATCGTTACGGCGTTCGGGTTTGCCGGACCAGCCAGGATTGCCGATGCTCTTCCACAAGGGTTCATACTGAACGCCCAGAACGAAGCTGCCATCGAGATGATCTTCAATCTCGCGGTACTTCTCATTCTCGTACTCACTCTCGTCGGCCTTGTCTACCGAAACGCCGAGCGCGCCAATCGCCACTTCCGATCGGTCGAGGTACTCACCGATTTCCTGCGCGATTGGGAAGACGCGATCGCTCTCCACGATGCCGGGCTAGTGACAATTGACCTTCATCGCCTCCAGATCGCTGGCGAACGTTATAAGGGACTCCTAAGCGCTTTGCCGCCGAATACGGATCGCGAGTGGCGCAAGGCGAAGCGCGACGCAAAACGAAAACTGGAGCAGCGGTTGGCTGCAAGGGCCATCGAAGCCACGACAAGACTCCGAGGTGAGCTCGCCCACGGAAGCAGCCTCGACTCGTCTCCCCTCGATGCAGCGCTAATCGCCACTATCCTGCAACGCGACGCAGGGAGGATGGTTGCGCTTCAGACAGTCAGCGCAACGCTTGGAATCAACTTTTGGATTGTGGGCGGTTTTGTTCGCGAGGCCGTATGGGATTGGAAGCAGGGATTCAGAGCGCCAGCTGCGCTGGGTGAAATCGACGTTGTCTACTTCGATGCGAGCGACGTTCGCAAATCTTCCGAGCTTCTTTTCCGAGACCGCCTACGGAGCGACGCTCCGAACCTCGATTGGTCGGTGAAGAACCAGTCCCGTATGCAGACCGTCAATGGGCACGACGAGTATCGCGGTCTGGCGGACGCCCTGTCTCGAGCTCCCGAGACGGCAAGCACGGTGGCGGTTCAACTTGAACGAGGAGTACTCCGCGTTATGTCACCCGTGGGGCTTTCGGATCTCATGGGGATGAAGCTCAGGCCAAACACGCACGGCGATCCGGATGCATACCGACGACGCTTCGAAAGAGTTCAAGGAGCCGGACGCTGGGCCGATCTGAGCGCCGAGGCGCCAGGCTTAGGACATAGAAAGTCAGTTATCAAAGCTGTGTCGCGCGGCTACCGCCGCTTGCGGAACATGATCGATCCGTTGAAGTAGACCCGTCTCCGCTGCGTCGCGATCGTGGTTCCTGCATTGACGATGCTCACCGAGGATGTGGGGTGGCGGCGGATGCGACCCGAACTACACCGGCGCACGCGTTCCGATTTCGAGCGACGTGGACTGTGCCGGCGGCAGCGGCAACGGGCCCGCGTATGTACAGGGCCCGGTCATGATCGTGGGCAGCGACATCTACGACCTCGACAACGATGGAGACGGGATCGCCTGCGACAAGTGAGCGGATGCCGGTCAGTTAGCGGCTTCCAACGCCCGGTAGAAGTAGAACGCTCGTTCGCCCGAGTCCGGGTCGGTGCCGCGGAAACCGTGCCGTTCGTAGAAACGCTGTGCCCCGGCATCCGACTCGTCGACGTTGATCTCAACCGCTGCGGCCCCGAGATCGCGGCAGATCTCGACCATGTGTCGGAGGATCGCGCTGCCCACGCCACCCCCGCGGTGAGCGGGATCGACGTACATCTCGTCGAGCAGCGCGACCGGACCCTCTGACCAGACGTTCGGGCGGAGCGTCACGAGCGCGAGACCGACCGCCGAGTCGCCGCCGAGCACGGCGAAGGTCGAGGAGCCATCGAGCAGAGTGCGCAGTCGTTCCGCGAGCACCGCGACGCCAGGCGTCTCGGTGTCGAACTCGGTGTTGAAGGCGTGCAGGAGTTCGGCGATGCGGGCGGCGTCGTGCGGGGTGGCTCGACGTGTGACGGTGGCCATGCGGCTGCCTTCCTCTGGTCGGGTGCGTCGTCTCGGGCGGGCGGCGGCGCTGCTCCCGGTTCACAACTCAGCAAGAACGGGTCGGGCGACGCGTCGGTTCCGCGCGATTCCGGGGTCGAGCCGGCGGATGCACGCGATTCATGCTGAGTTGTGAACGCGCGCCTCCGCTGACCTCGCTCGACGAACCGAGAGAACTCGCTCAGGCGCTGTCCGAGTCCGCCTTTCGCGAGCCTGCCTCGAGCACATCCCCCGCGGGCAGCTCCTGATGCCCGCCGAACTGCAGGCGCATTGCCGACAGCACCTGGTTCGCGAACTTGTCTTCATCGCGCGAGGCGAAGCGCTCGAACAGCGATGCAGCGAGCACCGGCACGGGCACTCCCACATCGACCGCGGCCTTGACCGTCCAGCGTCCCTCCCCCGAGTCGGACACCCGCCCCGCGAGACCGTCGAGCTGCGGGTTCTCGGCGAGCGCCGCGGCGGTCAGGTCGAGCAGCCACGATGAGATGACCGATCCGCGGCGCCACAGCTCCGCGACCTTCGAGGTGTCGATCGGGAACTGGTAGAACTCCGGCTCCTCCAGCGGGGCGATCTCGGCGGAGTGCTCGGCCTCGCGCACCCCGGCATCCGCATTGTGCAGCAGGTTGAGTCCCTCGGCGATCGACGCCATGATGCCGTACTCGATGCCGTTGTGCACCATCTTCACGAAGTGCCCCGCACCCGTCGGACCGCAGTGCAGATACCCCTGCTCTTCGGGCGTGAGGTCTCCGGTGCGGCCCGGGGTGCGCTCGATCTCGCCCACTCCGGGAGCGATCGTGCGCAGTACCGGCTCGATGCGCTGCACGGCCTCGTCCGGCCCGCCGACCATCAGGCAGTATCCGCGGTCGAGCCCGAACACGCCGCCGCTCGTGCCGACGTCGACGTAGTGGATGCCGCGCTCGCGGAACGCTTTCGCCCGCCTGACGTCGTCGCGGTAGTTCGAGTTGCCGCCGTCGATGAGGATGTCACCCTCGTCGAGCACCTCCGCGACTTGGTCCGCCACCATGCCGGTGAGCGATGCGGGCACCATCATCCACACGGCCCGCGGCGCCTCGAGCTTCGACGCCAGGTCTGCCATGCTGTCGGCGCCGGTGGCCCCCTCGGCGACCAGCGCCTGCACGGCATCCGCATTCACGTCGTAGACCACGCACTCGTGCCCCGCCCGCATGAGGCGGCGCACGATGTTGGCACCCATCCGGCCGAGTCCGATCATCGCCAGCTGCATGAGAATCCCTTCGTCTCAGCCCCGGTGAGCCGAGTCGGGGCAATCCTGGCACGGTCAGGGGAGGCGCTCAATGGTGTGGCGGGGGCGTGCCGTTTCGTGCGGGGCCAGTTGTGTATCCGGAGGGTCGGTGTCCGGTGTGGAAGTGACCCCGCCGGCGTGCGGCCTCGGTGCGGGGCCGGTTGCGCATCCGCGAGGTCGGTATCCGGTGCGGAAGCGACCCCGCGCGCGGTGCGGCCACAGTGCGGGCACGGTGCGGGGCCAGTTGTGCATCCGGTGGGTCGGTGTCCGGTGCGGAAGTGACCCCGCGCGCGGGTTGCGCCACAAGCACGCCCGCAGGGCTGACGTCATCCGCTCCCTCCGGATAACCTGAGGATGTTGATCGCGCGGGGGAGCTGCGCGACCTGACGACCGGAGATCTGATGCCTTCACCGCGCCTTCGCACCCTCGCCGCCTTCGCCGTCGCAGCGCTCAGCGCCGCAGCCCTCGTGAGCTGTGCAGCATCGGCCGACACGAGCGGCGACGGTCCGACCGAGGCCAGCGTGGCCGTGCTCGACGAGTTTTTCGCCCACCTCGAGAAGGGCGAGTCGGCTGAGGCTGCGGCGATGACGAGCATCGACTTTCCCGAGGAGTTCATCGACGAGGACTTCTACGCCGCATCCGCTGCGCTGCCGACTGACGCGACCGTGATCGACGTCAAGGGCAGTGACGAGCATTCGGTCACGGCGACGGTCGAGTACGTGCTCGACGACCCCGAGAACCCGATGACGGCGACGTACAAGGTGAAGAACACCGACGGCGAGCGCCGGATCTCGTGGTCGAATGACTCGTTCGGTGTGATCAACGTCGGTTCCCCGGGCCGGCTCGTGCTCAACGGCGAGATGGAGTACCCGATGAGCGCCGACGCCGCCAGGGTGTTCCTGCTGCCGGCGCTCTACGACTTCACCTACGACGACCCGACCGGCACCACGCAGCTCGATCCAGACGGCACGAACGAGTTCACCGTCGCGTGGCCGGTGGATGACCAGCCCTCCGGCGCCGACCTGCCCGCCCGTGTGAACGTGAGCACCGCGAACGTGTCGGTCCTCGCCTATGTGGAAACTGACGTCACCGACGCCGTCGACGCGCAGATCGAGGAGCTCCAAGCCGCCTGCGTCGCCGAGCGCCTGGCCGGCCCGTCGTGCCCCGCGTCGGTGGTCGAGTACGACAAGCCGCTGGTGGATCCGTCGAGCGTCCAATGGCTGCGCGAACCCGGATACGGCGTCAGCGGCACCGACGGGATCGTCGAGTACTCGAAGGGGTTCACGCTCCGCGCCGACGGAGACTCCTACCCGGGGCACGCCGTGTACGAGGGCACCGTGACCCGGGATGACGACGGAGTGGTGACCTTCACCCGCAAGTAAGCGGCGCCCGATCCTCCCGGGCACTGTTCCCGGGCACTGATCCCGGGCACAGCTTCGGAGTCGCGAGACGACGCGCCGACGGATGCCGAGAATCGACGGCGTTTCGCGTACGGCATCCGCAGCTGTGCCCGAACCAGAGCCCGAACCCGAACCAGAGCCCGAACCCGAACCCGAACCTGAACCCGAACCCGAACCCGAGCCCGCCCGACGACGACGACGACGACGACGACGACGCGAACCTCCTCCGTCCGGGCCCGGTGTCGCCGACCGATGGAAGGATTGGATCATGAGTTCCGGCACGTTCGACCAGATCACGCAAGACGACCTCCGCGCCGCGGGCAGCATGAAGTGGACGGCCTTCCCCGACATGATCGGCGCTTTCGTGGCCGAGATGGACTTCGGGCTCGCACCCGCCGTGAATGCGGCGGTCAAGGATGCTCTCGATCTGGGCGTCACCGGCTACCTGCCGGAGAAGCTGGCCCAGGACCTCTCGCAGGCGACGGCACGCTGGTATTCCGAGTCGTACGGCTGGGAGATCGCCCCTGAGCGGGTGCACCACGTGCCCGATGTGATCGCCGCGTTCGAGCTGGCGATCGACAACTTCACGACTCCGGGCTCGGCCATCATCGTGCCGACTCCGGCGTACATGCCGTTCCTCCTGGTCCCGCCGATGCGCGGCCGCCGGGTCATCGAGGTGCCGAGCGTCGAGGTCGACGGGCGCTGGGTCATGGACCTCGACGCGGTCGCCCAGGCGTTCCGCGACGGCGGTGAGATGCTGGTGCTCTGCAACCCGCACAACCCGCTCGGCACGGTCGCGACGCGGGAAGAGCTGCTCGCGATCGCGTCGGTCGTGACGGATGCGGGCGGGCGCGTGTTCGCCGACGAGATCCACGCGCCGATCATCTACGCCCCTGCCCGGCACATCCCCTACGCGTCGGTGTCGGATGCCGCCGCGGCACACACTTTCACCGCGACGTCCGCCTCGAAGGCGTGGAACCTCGCAGGCCTCAAGTGCGCGCAGGTGATCCTGTCGAACGACGCTGATGCCGAGCTCTGGGAGCGCCTCGGATTCTGGCCCGGCCACGGCACCTCGACGCTGGGCGTCATCGCGAACACCGCGGCCTATACGGCAGGCGGCGAGTGGCTCGACGAAGTCGTCGACTACCTCGACGGCAACCGGCGGATGCTGGCGCAGCTCGTCGACGAGAAGCTGCCCGGCGTGCGGATGATCGTGCCCGAGGGCAGCTACATCGCGCTGCTCGACTTCCGCGAGACGGGATTGACGGGTGACCTCGGCGAGTGGTTCCGCGAGAACGCGGGAGTCGCGATGACGGATGGCGCCGCCTGCGGTGAGGCTGCCATCGGGTACACGCGGTTCGTGTTCGCGCTGCCTCGCCCGGTGATGGTCGAGGCGGTCGAGCGGATCGCGGCTGCGCTCGCCGCGCGGGCGTCGGAGAGTCTGTGAGCGAGGAGTGCGCGGCGGCGTTTCGACTCGCTCCGCTCGCTCAACGAACACGGTTTCCTGGTCGTTGAGCGAGGAGCGCAGCGACGAGACGAAACGCGTTGCCGAGCCCGTCAGCGGTCGCGAACCGCATCCCCCATCGCCGCAAAGGCCTCGCGCAGGATCGGACGCGGGGTAGCGAACACCACCCGGACGAAGTTCTCGTATCCGTGCCCGAGCAGCGCGCCCTCGGTGAGCACGACGCCTGCGCGCTCACGGAAGAACGCGGCAGGCGGCCCGTCGATCGCGAGGGCGCGGGTGTCGATCCAGCCGATGTAGGTCGCCTCCGGTTCGCGATACACCGCGCCGGGAAGATGCTCGGCGACGAGAGATCTTAGAAGTTGTCGAGACTCGGAGAGATACGCGAGCACCCCGTCGAGCCACGGCTTGCCCTCGCGATAGGCGGCGGTCGACGCCACAACTCCGAGCGTCGCGGCGCCGTGCTGCACGGAGAAGCCGAAGCGTCGGTAGAGCTCCTGGTCGGCCTCGTTCGAGGTGATCAGCTGCGCGGTCTTGAGCCCGGGGATGTTCCAGGCCTTCGACGCACTCGTGCCGGTGACGGTGTGCGCGGCGGTCGCCTCCGACAGAGATGCATAGGGGATGAAGGGGCGGCCGTCGAAGCGCAGCGGCGCGTGGATCTCATCAGCGAACACCCGCCCGCCGTGGCGTTCGACGATCTCGGCGAGCGCTTCGAGCTCGTCGCGCTCGACCACCGTTCCGGTCGGGTTGTGCGGGTTGCAGAGCACGAGGGTTCGCGCACCCGCGGCGAACGCCTCATCGATGCGCTGCAGGTCGTGATACCAGCGTCCATCGACCTCGACACCGGGAACCTCGATGACCGGATGCCCGATCGCGGGCAGATATGTCAGGAACGGCATATATGCGGGAGTCGGCACGATCACCGGCGATCCGGCAGGCGCATACTCCTCGACCGCGACGCGCAGAGCAGCCATGACATCCGACACGGGGTGCACGCGGTCGGGGTCGACGTTCCAGCCGTACTCGCCACGCATCCACTCGGCCGTCGCCTCGCCCAACCGGGCCGCCAGCGGCGGCGACAGGTATCCGAGGTTCTCCTCGTCGATGGCCCGGTGCATGGCCTCGGCGATCACCGGCGCGACGCCGAAGTCCATCTCGGCGACCCAGGCGCCGATGCGCCCCGGGTGCAGGCTCCACTTGCGACTCTCCGGCCGATCGAGGTCGAACCTCGTGCGCGCGTCGAACGGATGCGGTGCGGTGTGTGCGATGTCGTCAGTCATGGTGTGCGTCCTCAGCCGGCGATCAGACAGCGAACGGCGGCATCCCCCGTCGCCGCTCGGCGGGCACCCTCGCCGAGCGACACGAGCTTCGACCGCACAGGGTTCGGCAGGGACTCGGACACGGCTGCTCCTTCACGGCATGATTCACGGCATCGTTCACGGCATCAGCCTCCAGCCTAAAGACGCGCGCTGCAGTCCCGCGATTCTCGTGTCGGAGAGTGACGGGTGCGTCTCGCGCCCGTCACTGTGCGGTTCTTCAGATCTCGGACGTGAACCCGGATGCTGCGCGCACCAGCGCCGCATTGTCGGGTGCGCTCCGCCCGTCGGGCAGCGTGAGCGTGTCTTCGAGCCCGATACGGGTGTCGAGTCCCAGCTCGACGGCCAGGGTGAGGGCCGGCCACGCCGAGCGCTCCTCTCCATGCAACAGGATCGGCAGCGTCGGCTCGTCGAGCCGGACATGCGCGATGAGTCCCTCGGCGTGACGGCGCACCACCTCGGCGGCCTCGTCGGGCAGTTCGATCAGCACCCGCGTGCACTCCGCGCGCGACGACGAGCTGCTCCATGCCTCGAGACCCGTGGCGTCCCAGATGCCCGCCTCGACCCCGATGCCGCGACTCAGCAGCAACGCGGCCACACGATCGGCGCCGACCTCGTGCCAGTTCACCGACGCGTAGTCGGGAAGCTCGGTCCATTCGGCGATGGACGCCAGACGCTTCTCGACGTCGGGTTCGATCCACGCTCCGGTGGTGACGCCGATCGGCACATCGGGGCAGGCCGATCGCAGCGCGCGCAGCCAGCTCGCGACGTCATCGGCATTCAGCGTGTCGCGCCCCCGGGCATCCTTCGGGTGCACATGGATCTCCTGCGCCCCCGCCGCCACGGCCCGCGCCGCGTCAGCGGCGGTGAGCGTCGCGGCTGCGCTCAACCCCGGATGCTCGGTCACATCGCGCGCCCCGTTGAGGCACGCCTGCACCAGCATCCGGCGGTCCGGCTCTTCGAGAACCGCGCCCATCAGTTCATGAGGTCGCGGGGATGCCAGTCGTAGAGGTTGCCCCGATCCGACGGGCCCTCTTCGGTGCGCACCACGTGCTCGACCTGACGTGCCGCGGCCGCTCCGCGCCCGACCCGCACCGCTTCGTCCTCTGTCTCGAAGCTCGACCCCAATGTGCGGGATTCGCCCTCGATGCGGTTGAACCAGATCCCGTCACGTTGGAACGTCTCGATGTCACCTGCGGCCATGCCTGAAATCCTTTCGATCTCCCTCATTCATACCCGGTGGGTCACACACCGCAGGAGGCCCTTGACAGCCCTCCCCGCAGTCGCGTGCGGGTCGGAGAAGCGCCGAGAGCCGAGACGGCATCCACCGATCCGCTGCGACGTCAACCCCGATGACGAGCACTTTCGACCGCGGGTAGCATCGTCGGATGCAGTACCCGGATGCATCTGCAAGGAGCGAGCGATGACGCTGGAAGTGATGTCGCCGACGGCGGCACTGCTCGATGGACGATACGTGCTGCACGAACGCGTCGGACGCGGCGGCATGGCCACGGTCTACCGCGCGGAGGACACCCGGCTCGGCCGGATCGTCGCCATCAAGATGATCCACGAAGGCGAGGGACCTGTCGCGTCGATCGAGCGCGCACACACCGAGAAGGCACTGCTCGCGTCGCTGAGTCATCCATCGCTCGTCACCCTGCACGATGCGCAGCTCGAGCCGAAGCGCCCGCAGTACCTCGTGATGGAGTTCGTCGACGGGCCGACACTCGCCGCGCGGATGGCCGAGGGACCGCTGCCCCCGCGTGACGTCGCCCGCATCACCCGCGACCTCGCCGAGGGCCTCACCGCCGTGCACGCCGCCGGGATCGTGCATCGCGACGTCAAGCCCTCGAACGTCCTGCTCGCCCGGGACCGCTCGGGGCGCGCCGTCGTCGCGAAGCTCGCCGACTTCGGCATCGCATGCTCGATCGAGAACACCCGGCTGACGACCCCGGGCATCGTGCTCGGCACACTCACCTATATGGCGCCGGAGCAGCTGCGCGACGCCGACCCCGGCACACCGGTCGACATCTTCTCTCTCGGCCTGATCGCGCTCGAGGCGCTGACCGGCGAGCCCGGGTACCCCTCGCTGGTCTCCGGCCGCGCAGCGGCGATCGCCCGATTGGCGCACCCGCCGACGATCTCCGAGACCGTGCCTCAGGAGTGGCGCGAGCTGCTCACCGCCATGACCCGCCTCGAACCCGAAGAGCGTCCGACCGCTGCCGATGTGGCACGTATCGCTCGCGGCCTCTTGCGCGACTATGCCGCCGACACGAGCGGGACCGCCGTGGCTGCAGCGGCGGCATCGATCGCCGCCTCCGGATCAGCACCCGCCGCTCCTTCGAACCCCGAGTCGGATGCCGCGGAGTCGGCGCCGACCGGTGCCACGGCAGTCTTCCCTTCGACGGACGCTGCGGATTCGCCCCCGCGCGGACGCACGCGCACACGCAATCGGGTGATCGCCGGCGCCGCCGGACTGGTCGCGACCGGTGCGGTCGTCGTCGGGCTCGCGGCATTCACCGCTCCAGCATCCGACATCGGCCGCGCGGCGACGGCCACCGTCGTCCGCACGGCCTCCACGCCCACCGAGACGGTGCCGGAGGACACGCCCGTCGAGGCGGTCACCGATTCGGAGACCCCCGGAAACTCGGGCAATTCCGGTAACTCCGGCAACTCGGGCAACTCGGGCAAAGGCGACAAACCCGACAAGTCGGACAAGCCGAACGGCAACTCCGGCAAGAACTGACCGGCGTCGCCCGTTCACTACTCAGCACGAATGCGCGGAAGGCACCCTGAAACGACCCTCCAGCGATGACCTGGCACTGTTCATGCTGAGTTGTGAACGAGGCCCGGCTCAGCCCGCGTATGCCGCCCGCACGTCGAGCACCCAGGTCACGCCGAATCGGTCGGTCAGCATGCCGAACCCGGGCGACCACGCCGATGCCGCGAGCGGCTCGACGATCGAGGCGCCGTCGGCGAGAGCGTCCCAATACCCGGTGAGCTCGTCGAGCGAGTCAGCGCGCAGTGACTGGAAGAACGTGCGGTCGGTGACGGTGGTGCCGTTCTCGCGCGTCGTCGAGCCGGCGGTCGCCTCCACGCCCTCGGATGCGCCCGGGATGTCGTACGCCATGAGTCGGAATCCCTCGGCGTTCTCCACCTGCCCGAACACGACCTCGTCGGCGCCGGGCGCTCCCGCCGGCATCCCGAAGTCGCCGTAGGTCGCGAGCGTCACCTCGCCGTCGAAGACGCTCGCGTAGAACTCCAGCGCCTGCCGAGCGGTGCCGCGGAAGTTGAGGTGGGTGGTGGTTGCGATGGTCATGATCTCTCCTCGAGTGATGCGCGGCGGAGTGCCGTCATGAGCAACATTCACACCAGAAGCGGACATTTACGGTCCTCTACCTGGCGCAGAATGAGTACATGTCAGGCAGCTCATCTCGCATGCTCGCCCTGCTCTCGTTGCTGCAGACGCAGCGCGACTGGCCCGGGCAGGTACTCGCCGACCGACTCGACGTGACGCCCCGAACCGTGCGTCGAGACGTCGACCGGCTGCGCGAGCTCGGGTACCGGATCCGCGCCATCAAAGGCCCAGACGGCGGATACCAACTGGCGGCAGGCTCCGAGCTCCCTCCTCTTCTCTTCGACGATGCGCAGGCCGTGGCGATCGCGGTCGCGCTGCAGAGCGTGCCTGCCACGGGGATCGACATCGATGAGGGCGCCGCCCGCGCACTCGCGACCGTGAGGCAGGTCATGCCGTCTCGACTGCGACACCGGGTCGACGGCATCCGCTTCACCGGCGTCGAGAACGAGACGCGGGTGGATCCCGCGGTGCTCGAAGCCGTCAGCGCAGCGGTGCGCGACCGCCACGTGCTGCGCTTCGACTACGGCGACCACGACCGCCCAGCCCGACGCACCGAGCCGCACGCCGTCGTCGCCCGCGAGGGCCACTGGTACCTGCTCGCCTGGGATCTCGAGGGCGAGGACTGGCGCACCTTCCGACTCGATCGGATGACCCCGCGCATCCCGACCGGCCCCGCCTTCACGCCCCGCGACCTGCCCGCAGCAGATGCGCAGACCTATCTGGCCGCGCGGGCGAAGGGATCGGATGCCGTCGACCGCTGGCCATGCATCGGAGAGCTCGTGCTCGAGGCGCCCGCTCGCGAGGTCGCGCACTGGATCGGACGCGACGGCACCGTCGAACCGATCGACGAGACCTCCTGCCGAGTCACGATCGGATCGTGGTCGTGGGTCGGCATCCTCGCCTCGATCGCCCGCTTCGATGTGTCCTTCACGGTCATCGGTCCGCCTGCTCTGGCTGAGACAGCGAGCACGCTTGCCGCCCGCTTCGCCACCGCATCCTGACCGGCCATGCACCGCAGCATCCCCCGGTAGACTGGCCATGCCCCGCCGGCCCCTCATCTAGGAGTGCGCGTGACCACCGCCCCTGCACCTGCCCACAAGCACGTCCCCGACTCCGTCGAGAACGCCACCGCGACTCCGGAGAAGGAGCAGCCGTACGCAGCGCTGGGCCTCAAGGACGACGAGTACGCCCGCATCAAGGAGATCCTGGGCCGCCGCCCGACCTCCGGCGAACTGGCGATGTACTCCGTCATGTGGTCGGAGCACTGCTCGTACAAGTCGTCGAAGAACTACCTGCGCCGCTTCGGTCAGAAGGTCTCGGATGAGATGAAGGAACGCCTCATGGTGGGCATGGGCCAGAACGCGGGCGTCATCGACGTCGGCGAGGGCTGGGCCGTCACCTTCAAGGCCGAGTCGCACAACCACCCCTCGTTCATCGAGCCGTTCCAGGGTGCGGCGACCGGCGTCGGCGGAATCGTCCGCGACATCATCTCGATGGGCGCACGCCCGGTCGCGGTCATGGACGCCCTGCGCTTCGGCGCGATCGACCACCCCGACACTGCCCGCGTCGTGCACGGCGTGACCAGCGGCATCAGCTTCTACGGCAACTGCCTGGGACTGCCGAACATCGGCGGCGAGACGGTGTTCGACTCCGTCTACCAGGCCAACCCTCTCGTCAACGCGCTCGCGGTCGGCGTCCTCCGCCACGAAGACCTCAAGCTCGCCAACGCGACCGGCGTCGGCAACAAGGTCGTGCTGTTCGGCGCCCGCACGGGTGGCGACGGCATCGGCGGCGCCAGCATCCTGGCATCCGATTCGTTCGACAGCACCGGACCCACCAAGCGCCCCGCGGTGCAGGTGGGCGACCCGTTCGCCGAGAAGGTGCTCATCGAGTGCTGCCTCGAGCTGTACCGCGACGAACTCGTCGAGGCGATCCAGGACCTCGGTGCCGCCGGCATCTCCTGCGCCACGAGCGAGCTCGCGGCCAACGGCAACAGCGGCATGAAGGTCTCGCTCGACAACGTGCTGCTGCGCGACCCCACGCTCACGGCAGAGGAGATCCTCATGTCGGAGTCGCAGGAGCGGATGATGGCGATCGTCGCCCCCGAGAAGCTCGACGCGTTCCTCGCGGTCGTCGAGAAGTGGGATGTCGAGACCTCGGTGCTCGGTGAGGTCACCGGAGACGGCCGCCTCATCATCGACTGGCAGGGCGAGCGCATCGTCGACGTCGACCCCTCGACCGTCGCCGTCGACGGCCCTGTCTACGACCGCCCGGTCGCGTACCCGACGTGGATCGACGCGCTGCAGGCGGATGCCGCCGAGAAGCTGCCGCGTTCGAACGACCCCGAGGTGCTGCGCGAGCAGTTCCTCGACCTGGTCGCCTCGCCGAACCTCGCCGACACCCGCTGGATCACCAACCAGTACGACTACTACGTGCTCGGCAACACGGCCCTCTCGTTCCCCGACGACGCCGGAATGATCCGCGTCGACGAGGAGTCGGGACTCGGCTTCGCGATCTCGACCGACGCCAACGGCCGCTACTGCCAGCTCGACCCGTACGCGGGTGCACAGCTGGCTCTCGCCGAGGCCTACCGCAACGTCGCCGTCACCGGTGCCGTGCCGACCGCCATCACCGACTGCCTGAACTTCGGCTCCCCCGAGAATCCCGAGGTCATGTGGCAGTTCGGGCAGACCGTCGACGGCCTGGCCGACGGATGCTACGAGCTCGGCACCCCCGTCACCGGTGGCAACGTCTCGTTCTACAACCAGACCGGCGACGTGCCGATCCACCCGACCCCGCTCGTGGGCGTGCTCGGCATCATCGACGACGTCTCGCGCCGCATCCCCTCGGGATGGCAGGACGAGGGCCAGAACATCTACCTGCTCGGCACCACCTCGACCGAGCTCTCGGGTTCGGCGTGGGCCGAGACCGTGCACCAGCACCTCGGCGGACTCCCCCCGAAGGTCGACCTCGCCGGCGAGAAGCGCCTCGCGGGTCTGCTCGGAGCCGCCCGCGACGAGTGGCTGATCTCGTCGGCGCACGACGTGTCGGAGGGTGGCCTCGCGCAGGCTCTCGCCGAGGGCGTATCGCGCTTCGGCGTCGGCGCACGCGTCTGGCTGAACGAGATCATCGAGCGTGACGGTGTGGATGCCGCATCCGCGCTGTTCTCCGAGTCGACCGGTCGCGTCATCGTGACCGTGCCGCGGGAGGACGACGTCAAGTTCCGCGGACTCTGTGAAGGCCGCGACTACCCGGTGATGCGCATCGGCGTGACCGATTCCGAGGGCGACTCGCTCGAGGTGCAGGACGTCTTCACGGTGCCGATCGCCGAGATCCGCGAGCGCTCGCAGGCCACGCTGCCGGCGGCCTTCGGCCCGACTGTCGCGGAGCCGGTCAGCGCATGAGCGAGCTCAGCCGGCCGGAAGACGACTACGGCGACCTCGGAGAGAAGCGCAACCGTCGCCTGCGCATCGTCGCCTGGACGGTGATCATCGCCCTGATCCTCGGGGGCGGTGGCGCGACCGTCATCACGCTGATCCTCGGCTGACATTCTCTGGGCCGCGTCCCGGCTCCTCCCCTGCCCTGCCCTGCCCTGCCCTGCCCTGCGGTTGTCGAAGGGCCCCTCCCGGGCACTGCCCTGCCCTGCCCTGCCCTGCCCTGCGGTTGTCGAAGGGCCCCTCCCGGGCACGAGTTCGGACCTGAACGGAGACGCCCCGGCGACCCCGGCGTCATGACGGCGTGTCGGCGTGCGGATCCGAAGCTGTGCCCGGCCGAGCACCGCCGTCCTTCCCTGCACCGGCATCCGCGATCTGACCTTCTGCACAGATACCGGGTAACCGGCGTCCGGATGTAGGTGCCCCCGTGGAACATTCACGGCATCACGAACTCCAGGGGGATGCCATGACCGAAGCCAAACTCGACCTGATCGCCAAGCTGCTGGCGAAAGCCGAGAGCACGACGCCTGAAGAGGCAGAGGCTCTGACCGAGCACGCCGAGCGCCTGATCGTCAAGTACGGGATCGAGCAGGCGCAGATCGACGAGCGACGGGGTCGACTGGGGCAGACTCAGGAGCACATCGTCACCGAGCGGATGCTGTTCCGCGGCGTCTACGCGAAGGATCTGCGCGAGATCGGCATCGCCGTGGCCACGGGCCTCGGCGCCGTGCGGCCGCTTCTGGCCGAGTATCCGCCGATCGCCGGGCTGCTCCTGGTCGGTCACTCATCCGACGTCGCTCAGGTGCAGACGCTCACCGCCAGCCTGCAGGTGCAGGCGATGGTCGCCATGCGCAGGTGGTGGCTCGATCATCGCCGCTTCTACGTCGAGCAGCGCGAAGGGGTGAAGCGGCGGGCTCGCAGCGGGTTCCTCCGCGGCTTCGCCGTCGGCGCCATGAGCCGCATCGAAGAGAGTCGCCGCGTCACCGTCGAAGAGAGCGGCACGAGCACGGAGCTCGTTCTGGCCTCCCGGCGGAGCCGCGTCGATGCGGCGGTCGACGGGATGCGCACCTCGCATGCGAGGCGCCGCCGCACAGCCGATGCCGGCTCGTGGTCGCACGGGCATCGATCGGGGCTGCAGGCGCAGACCGGCGGCCGTTCGGTGGCTGCGGGATGAGCACGTGTCCGCACGACGGTTCCGACGTGTCCCCGTCTGACTGCGAGGGCTGCACTGCGCCGGCGGACGAGTCAGGATTATGGTTCCTTGGAGGAGCATCGAGCCTCGGGGCGTCGATGCTCATCCTGCCGACCGTGCAGCCCGAGTGGTGGTCGATCCTGACCATCGTCGTGACGTTCGCCGGCGCCGCGGTGATGTTCTTCCGGGGTGCAGCGGACTGGCGTACGGCACGTCGCCGGTCCGCCATCTGCTCAGGGCGGCCGTCGTCGTGAGGCCGGCAAGCGTCGGTGGCCCGCGTCAGCGCCGGAAGAGGTATCGCGTCAACTCCACGATCGACTCCGGGTCATGGTGCTCGCGGCCCAGCGACTCGACGATGATCGCGCCCAGAATCGCACGTCCGAGCTGCTCGACAGGGGCGTTCTCGGCGAGCTGTCCGTCGCGGATGCCGCCGCGCATCCGCTCGGTGAGGTACTTCTCGACGCCCAGGCTGTCGCCGAGGTGCGCGCCGACTCCGGCATCCTCGGTGGCCGCCGCCACCAGCGAGCGCAGGAGCGCACCACCTTCCGGTGCGTCGAGGATCGAGAGCACGCTGCGCAGCCAGGTCTCGACATCGGCGGCGAGGTCTCCGGTGTCGGGCACCACGAAGTCGACGGGGATGAGACGCCCCTCGGCGAGGCATTCCCCGATCAGCGCGCCCCGCGACGGCCACCACCGATAGATGGTCTGCTTGCCGACACGGGCCTCTTTCGCGATCCCCTCGATCGTGAGGCGGTCGTACCCCTGATTGTGGAACAGCCGCGCGGTCGCGTCGAGGATCGCTTCGCGGGCAGCCGTGCTGCGCACAGGTCCGCTTCGATGCTCGTTCACCACCCGTTCAGGATAACCACAGAACACTAGACGAGACGCCCCGTATGATCTATTCGTCTAAGGAGATCGTTTTGGCATCACTGCTCTACCGTCTGGGTTCTCTCGCTGCGCGCAAGGCGTGGACGGTCATCGTCTCGTGGATCGTGATCCTCGGCATAGGCGTCGGCGCGTTCCTCACCCTCGGCGGCACGCTGAGCAACAGCTTCGACATCCCGGGCACCGCCTCGGGTGCCGTGACCGACCAGCTCGCCGAGAAGCTCCCCGACACCGCCGGCGGCACCGGAACCGTGGTCTATCAGACGACCGACGGCTCGGCCTTCACCGAGCAGCAGAAGCAGGACATCTCCGCGCTCGCGAAGAGCGCTGAGGACCTCGACGGCGTCGCGTCGGTGGTCGATCCGTTCGACGCCCAGCAGCAGCAGGCCGCGCAGGCGCAGGATCTCGCCGACGGCAAGGATCAGATCGAAGGGGGCCGCGCTCAGCTGGATGCCGGTCAGACGCAGCTCGACGACGGACGCACTCAGCTCGATGCGGGTCTCGAACAGCTCACCACCGCTCGGTCGCAGGCCGAAGCGGGCGGCGCTCCCGCAGCGCAGCTCGCCGAACTCGACGCGCAGATCGCCGCGCTCAACGCCCAGCTCGCCGAACTCGATGCCCAGCAGAAGACGATCGACGAGTCGCGCGCCGAGCTCGACGCCAACGCCCAGAAGGTCGACCTCGGATCCACGCTCCTCGACCTCACGAACGGCATCGGCGTCGTATCCGACGACGGCTCCACCGCCATCGTCAACGTCTCGTTCGAAGACCCCCGCCTCGAGCTCTCCGAAGAGGTCAAGGAAGGCACGATCGAGCATTTCGAGTCCTCCCCGATCGATGGCGTCGAGGTCGACTTCGGCACCGACATCGCGCAGGGCGTGCCCGAGATCTTCGGTGTCGGCGAGGCCATCGGCCTCGCGTTCGCCGCGATCGTCCTGATCGTGATGCTCGGCTCGCTGATCGGCGCCGCGCTGCCGATCGTGACCGCGGTCGTCGGCGTGGGGGTCGGCGTGACCGCATCCCTCGCCTTCTCGGGTGTCGTCGACATGGCATCCGTCACCCCGGTGCTCGGTGTGATGCTCGGCCTCGCCGTCGGCATCGACTACTCGCTCTTCATCGTCAACCGACACCGCAAGCAGCTGCTCAACGGCGTTCCGGTTCGCGAGTCCATCGGGCTCGCCACCGGTACCTCGGGCACCGCGGTCGTGTTCGCCGGCACCACGGTCATCGTCGCGCTGCTCGCGCTCAACGTGACGGGCGTGCCTTTCCTCGGACTCATGGGAACCGTCGGCGCGGTCTGCGTCGCCGTCGCCGTGCTCGTCGCGATCACGCTCGCCCCCGCGATCCTCGGACTCGTCGGCACCCGCCTGCTCAGCGGCAAGGCCCGCGCCACGATCGGTCAACCGCACGCCGCGGGCAAACCGGTCACGCGCATGTCGACGCTGCGCGCGATCGTCACCGTGCTCGTCAGCGTGATCGCTTTGCTGATCGTCGCGATCCCCTCGATGTCGATGCGCCTCGGCCTGCCCGACGGCGCGAGCGAGCCCTCCGACTCGACCAGCTACCGCGCGTTCCACATCGTCGACGCGCAGTTCGGCGAGGGAGCGAACGGGCCCCTGCTCGTCACGGCCACTCTCGACGACGCGGTGAGCGACGACGACCTTCTCGCGACCCAGGTCGAGGTCGCCCAGAAGATCGCCGATCAGGATGACGTCGTCGCCGTCGCGCCGATCGCGACCTCCGACGACAACACGCTGCTCGCCTTCCAGGTGCTGCCGGCCGAAGGACCGAACAGCGCGTCGACCGAGAAGCTCGTACAGGACATCCGCGCGCTGCCGCAGCTCGACGGTGGCATCACGCTCGGCGTCGCCGGGCAGGCTGCGACCAACATCGACATCTCCGAGGCGCTCGCCGGCGTCCTGCCGCTCTACCTCGTGGTCGTGGTCGGACTCTCGCTGCTCATCATGATCGTCGTGTTCCGCTCGCTGCTCGTGCCGATCATCGCCACGGGCGGGTTCGTGCTCTCGCTGTTCGCGACGTACGGCCTGATCGTCGCCGTGTTCCAGTGGGGCTGGGGTGCAGACCTCATCGGCCTGGACAGCCCGGGTCCGATCCTGAGCTTCCTGCCGGTGATCCTCGTCGGCATCCTGTTCGGCCTCGCGATGGACTACCAGCTCTTCCTCGCCTCGGGCATGCGCGAGGCGTACGTGCACGGAGCCTCCGCTCGGGATGCCGTCGCGCAGGGGTTCCGCGCCGGCCGCTCGGTCGTCATCGCCGCAGCCCTCATCATGGTGTCGGTCTTCGGCGGGTTCATCTTCTCGGAGTCGACCATCATCCGCTCGATCGGGTTCGGCCTCGCCTTCGGCGTGCTGCTCGACGCCTTCGTCGTGCGGATGCTGCTGATGCCGGCGCTCATGCACCTGCTCGGCCGTTCTGCCTGGTGGCTGCCGCGGTGGCTCGACCGCATCCTGCCCAACGTCGACATGGAAGGCGCAGCACTCGAGCGCGACCACCCCGGCGTGCGGACCGACACCGTCCAGGTGGTGCCGAGCTCGGACGACGCCGCGGCACGCTGACCCACGCCTCGCAGCGCTCGTGCCCGTGGCCGTGGCCGTGCCTGTGCCTGTGCCTGTGCCTGTGCCTGTGCCTGTGGAGCTTCCGCGGCGGGCGACCTCTTCCGCGTCGGGGCGACCTCTTCCGCGGCGGGCGACCTCTTCCGCGTCGGGGCGCCCGCCGGTAGCCTCGGCCCACAAGGAGGCACCATGACCATCACCCCCATCGACGTGCCCCTCGATGCGAATATCGAGGGCTACCTGAGCGGCTCGCCGGTGAGCATCATCCGCGAGTACACCTCAGCGGTCGGAACCGGGCCGCGGCTGCACCGGCATCCGTACGTCGAGACCTTCGTGATCCACCGGGGCCGCGCGCTCTTCACCGTGGGCGACGAGCGCATCGTCGGCACCGGAGGGCAGGTACTGGTCGTTCCGGAGCTCGTCGACCACCGTTTCGAAGTGCTCGACGGCGGCACCTATGAGGCGACGCACATCCATGCCAGCGACCGGTTCATCACGGAGTGGCTCGAGTAGCCACGGCCGCCGGGCACAGATGCATGCTCAGATGCATGCTCAGATCACAGATGCAGGCCGGATCTGGGGTTCTCGGCCTGCATCCGTGATCTGAGCATGCAGGTGTGTGCGCCGCGCGCGGGTCGGACTGCGCTCGCTCGGTCAGACCACCATCCCGCGCCAGATCATGTCGACCGCGGCGCGCAGCCGTGCGGCCACCGCGGGGTCGTCCATCCGGTCGCCGCGCACGACGATCTGGTAGTACGCCGTGCCGGCGATCGCATCGAAGCACGCCTCGACATCGAGATCCGCCCGCAGCTCACCACGGGCGATGCCGGCGCGCAGCGCGTTCAACAGCGGCACCCGCCGCCGCGAGACATGCGACTGCCAGTACGCCTTCTGCAGGGCGCGGTCCGACATGACGAGACGGATGCGCTGCCGGAACCTCTCCTCGGAATACCCGGAGACGGCAAGAGTGACACTGTTGCCGGCGAGTCCGAACCCGTCGACCAGCGCCTCGCGCAGATCGACGCCATCCGGATACTCGGGCGGGATGGTGCGTCCGACGTCGAGTGCTGCCGCGATCAGCGTCGTGAGCGACGGCCACCGTCGATACAGCGCGGCGCGACTCACTCCGCTCCGCGCCACGACGCGGCTCACGGTCACCTCCTCACCGGCATCGATGATCTCGAGAGTCGCGGCGACGATCTGGCCGTCCATGTCCTCGTCACGCGGTCGACCGGGGCGACGACGAACCGGAGCCCCGGCATCCATCGCGCCCGCATCCATCGCCCCCGCAGCCACCCAGCCCGCAGTTTTCCCGCCCGTAGCCATCGCGCCCGCAGCCATCGCGCCCGCAGCCTTCACTCCCGCAGTTCCAGTCGCACTTCGTGCCGTGCGCATCGGGTCGGACGCGGCACCAACTGCGACCGGAACACCGGCACCAGGGCCCGCACCTGTATCCGCACCGGCACCAACTGCGACCGGAACACCGGCATCAAGGTCCGTACCGGCACCAGGGCCCGCACCGGCACCGGCACGGGCACGGGCACGGGCACGGGCACGGGCACCCGCTTCTACAGTCGTCACGCGCCGAGCGCCCGCTCACGGAGCCGTGCGACGGTCGCATCAGACAGTCCGGCCGCGCGAAGCGGCGTGAGCGCATCGCCGTGCTGCTCGCGGAGGGTGTCGAGCAGAGTGCGCATCGAGACCTCCATCGACCCCTCGAGAAGCGAAGAGGTCGAGGCGACGGCATCCGCGTCGAATCCGAGGGCCTTCCACATCGCGCCCATCACGGGGGCTGTGCGCTGCATGATCGCGACCATGTTGCCGCCGGTGAGGGCGTAGTCGGCGACGATGTCGTCATCCGCCGCCCCGAGCGCGAGCAGCAGCATCGCTGCCACCACACCGGTGCGATCGCGTCCGGCGGCGCAGTGGAATGCCGCGGTCCCCGGGGTGTGTGCGATCACGTTCAGCGCGGTGACGAGCTGTGGAGCCGCGACCTCGACCATGCGCAGGTACATCTGGCCCATCGCGTCGTGGCTGAGCTCGGTGGCGCCTTCGCCCATCGAGCGCCCGACATCGGCGATCAGTGGCAGGTGGTGGTAGGCGACGGGGTAGTCGGCGAGCGGCCCCCGACCGGTGACCGAGACCTCCAGCGGCGAGCGCAGATCGATGATCGCGGTGAGCCCTGCCGCGACGAGCTGCGACGCGATCTCGGTCGTGACGTAGGCGAGGTCGTCTGTGCGGATAGCGAGACCTTCGCGCAGCACTCCCCCGTGGATCGGGATTCCGCCGAGGTCGCGCAGGTTGACGGGGGCACTGAGCACCAGATCGATGTCGGCGGTGTCGGCGGTGCCGGCGGTGTCGGCGATGTCGGCGATGTCGGCGATGTCGGCGATGGTCATGTGATTCTCCTTCGGATGAGGGCGCTGCCCTGGTCGATCGCCGTGACGAGCACGATGATGCAGATGATGATGGCGCTGAGGTGGCCGTAGTCGTACATGCGCATCGCGGTGGTCAGCTCGAGGCCGATGCCGCCCGCGCCGACGAGGCCGAGGATGGTCGCGCCGCGCACGTTGCCCTCGAACAGCAGCAGCGTGTAGGACGTCAGCAGCGGCGCGGCCTGCGGCAGGATGCCGTACTGGATGACCTGCCTCTTCGAGGCTCCGACCGCTTCCATCGCGACGACGGGTCCGCGGTCGACCTGTTCCATGGCCTCGGCGAAGATCTTGCCGATCGACCCGATGGATCCGAGGGTCATGGCCAGGATGCCGGCGAACGGCCCCAGCCCGACGGCCGAGACGAACATGAGCGCGAAGACCAGGTCGGGCACCGAGCGGATGATGTTCATCACCCATCTCGTCGGGTAGTAGACCCATTTCGGCGCGATGTTCGACGAGGCCCCGAAGGCGGCGAGCAGCGACAGCACGGCCCCGAGCACGGTGCCGACGACCGCCATCTGGAACGTCTCGAGCAGCAGCGCGAGGATCGTGCCGATCTTCGAGAAGTCCGGCGGGAAGAGACGCGAGAGGAACTCGCCCATGTTGACCGCGCCGTCGCCCAGCTTGATGAAATTGAACTCGGCGCCGTTGAACGACCAGATCAGCAGCAGCGCGGCGATCGGCAGTCCGATCAGGAACCGCGCACGCGGCGCCCGGAAGGCGCGCTCGAGACGAGACCGCTCGGCCGCGTCGAGCGCAGGACGAGTCGTCGGACGGGTGGTCTTCCCCTCGGTCGAGCCCGTCGAACCCATCGCACCGCCTGTCGCACCGCCTGGGGAACGGGGGTCAGTGGTGAGCGTCATCGTCGTGCTCCTCGTCGTCGTAGAGCGGCGCGAGGGCCGCGGCATCCAACTGCGATGTGGCGCCAGCGACCAGCATCCGTCCGTGCCGCAGGCCGATGATGCGGTCGCTGTGCGCGAGCGCCAGTGGCAGCACATGCAGGCTGACGAGCACGGGGATGCCGTCTTCGCTCGCGATCTCGCGCAGGAGTTCGAGCACCGAGTCCGCGAGTTTCGGATCGAGCGATGCGACGGGTTCATCGGCCAGAATCACCTTCGGCTGCTGCATGAGTGCGCGGGCGATCGCGACACGCTGCTGCTGTCCGCCCGAGAGCGATCGAGCGGGAGCGTCGGCCTTGTGGGCGATGCCGACCCGGTCGAGCAGCTCGAGAGCGCGGCGACGGTGAGCGCCCGAGAAGCCGCCGATCATGTTGATGGGTCCGGCGCCGTGCAGGGCACCGGCGAGCACGTTCGTCATGACGCTCAGTCGGGGGATCAGGTTGAACTGCTGGAAGACCTGTCCGACGTCCGACCGTAGCGTGCGCAGCTCGCCGCGCCCGAGGTTGGTGACGTCGTGCCCTGCGACCCGCACGGAGCCCGCCGAGATGGGGGCGAAGCCGGTGAGACTGCGCATCAGCGTCGACTTGCCAGACCCCGAGGCACCCAGCAGGGCCACCATCTCGCCGGGGAACAGGTCGAGATCGACGCCGTCGAGCACCGTGGTCGTGTCGTACGCGACGCTGAGGTCGCGCACGGTCACCAGAGGCAGAGCCTGGCGGAGCTCGGCGGTGTCGGTGCGGGCGTCGGTGCGGGTGTCGGTGCGGGTATCGGTGCGGATGTCGGTGCGGGCGTCGGTGCGGGTGTCGGATGCCGCAGCATCCGCCCCCGTGAGCGCGGTACCCGTCACTTGAGGTCCTCGAGCTCGACGCCCGCGACCGCTGCGATCTCGGCGAAGGAGGTGAACGACGATCCCTCGGGGTCGATGGTCTGCTCGGCCGCGGCGAAGGCACCATAGGCTCCGAGGCGCTCGGCGTTCTCGGGCGAGAAGACCTCCGCGATGCCCTCCTGAATGACCTTGCGGGTGTCGGCGTCGAGCGACTGGCGCCCGAGAACGGCGCCCTGGATGTCCATGGCCGGGCTCTCGCCGACGGCACGCCACTCGCCATCGGCGAACGGGAACATCGGGGCACCGAGCTCGGTCAGCATGACGGCGGTGCAGGCGGCATCCACCTGTCCCTGCTGGAGTGCGGCGAAGCTGCCCTCGTGCCCGCCGGCGAAGATCGCCTCGTAGTCGGCGCCCTGTTCGAGGCCCGCCTCGTGCAGCATGTACACCGGCATGAAGTAGCCCGAGCTCGATGCCTGGTCGGCGAACGCGACGGTCTTGCCCTCGAGGTCTTCGACGGTCTCGATCGGCGAGTCGTTCAGCACGACACAGGTGGAGACCGGCTTGCCGTCGCCCTGGAAGGCGACCAACGCGTCGACCTCGCCCGTGTTGACGGCGAGCGCCGAGGGGAAGCCGCTCATGATGCCGATGTCGACGTGATCGGCGCGGATCGCCTCGACGACGCTCAGGTAGTCGGGCACATCGGTGATCTCGACGTCGCGACCGGTGGCCGCCTCGAGGAGTTCGGCGAAGACCTCGATCGGGTTCTCGGCGGTGGGGTCTTCGCCGACGGGGATCGTCGCGATCGTGATCGGAGCGTTCGGGTCGGCGGGGGCAGCTTCCGCAGACGGGCTCTGGCAGCCGGTCAGGGCGAGGGCGGCGATGCCGAGGAGGCCGACGGCGGGCAGGGTGAGGCGGCGCATGATGACCTTTCGGGAGGAGACGTTCCCGAAATCCGAGAACAGGAGTATTCCAACTCGCGAAGGTGACAGTGAATTACGAGACCGCCGTACTCGAAACGGAACGCTGGATGAACGACTGGTGACGACGGCTTCTGGGTTGCACGCACACCTGCATGCTCGGATCACGAATGCATGCCGAGAAACCGGATTCCCGACCTGCATGTGTGATCTGGACCTGCAGGTGCGATCCCGCCCGCCCCACCCCGCACGGGGCCAAGCGAGCCGAGACCGGATGTCGGAGCCGCGGCCTAGAGTGTGCAAATGACGTCGGATGCTCGCTCTCGCCTCGCGCTGCTGCGCGCCGAGGCGGCGGCCCGGGTCGCATCCACGGCCGCGACGCTCGCCGAGCTGATGCACGACCGGGAGGGCTCGAACGACGACGACGAGCACGACCCCGAGGGCGTCACACTTTCATCGGAATGGTCCCGACTGACGGGTCTCGCAGAGGCGGCAGCATCCGAACTCCGGCAGGTCGACGACGCGATCTCACGCCTGGATGCCGGCACCTACGGCGTCTGTGCGAACTGCGGCCGACCGATTCCGGCAGGGCGCCTCGAGGTGCGCCCGTTCGCCACGCACTGCGTCGCCTGTGCCGAGAAGCTCGGCCTCTGACCCGGACTCGACAGCCCCTACCCGGCGACGACCTCGGCGATCGCCGTCCCCAGCTCGACGGTCGTGGCGGTGCCTCCGAGGTCGGGGGTGAAGGGCGCCGCATCCGCTCCTCGGCTGAGCACGTGTTCGATCGCGCCCGGCAGGCCCCGCGCGCCCCCCTCACGTCACCAGAGGAAGGTGACGCCGACCGCCAGCACCGCGCCGATCACGGCTACCGGCCACCAGAGCCAGGCGCGGCGATGAGGCTGGAACGGCAGCGGCGACCGCGAGGCGCGAAGGATGAGTACGCCGATCGCGGCGAGCGCCGGGGCGAGGGCGATGCCCCACAGCCATCCGCCGACCGCGAACCAGGGTCCGCTGTGCCAGAGCAGCAGCAGTCCGAAGGCCACCCAGATCAGATCGCTGATCGACGGGAGCAGCGCCTTCACCCGGAACGAGCGGATCAGCGCGATCAGGCCGAACAGCAGCGCGAGCCCGAAGACACCCCACGCCACGGTCTGAGTCGGGGCGTCGACCGCGGGGATCGGGGCGCCGGACGCGTACGACATCGCGATGTAGTCGGCAGGAGCCACGGTGTTCGACAGCGCGATGAAGGCCGTTCCGGCATCCCGGTCGAGTGTCAGCATCGTGCGGAATCCCGCGGTGCCGCCGTTGTGCCACGTCTGCAGGCCCTCGCCCGAGAAAGATGCCGAGGTGATCCATCCCCAGCCGATCTCGGCGCCTTCGCCCATCGGCGCGGTGGGGTCGAGCGCCGCAGCGCCCGGCCCGGTGCCGTCGAGGTTGGCCTGGGCCCAGAGCGCGAGGTCGGCCATGGTCGTGAAGGTCGACGACCCCGCGGGCAGATATCCCTCTCCCCACCACCGCGGTGCCGGAACGCCGTTGATCAGGAAGCCGGGCACGGCATCGTCCGGAACATCGTCGGCGGTCGCCGCGACGACCGTGTCATCCATGCCGAGCGGGCCCGTGATGCGCTCCTCGAGCAGAGTCGCGTAGTCGCCGGCACCCGCTGCCTCGACGAGCGCAGTGCCGAGCAGCGAGACGGCGAAGTTCGAGTAGAGCGAGCCCTGGTCGGGGTCGACCGGCGCCACGGCCGCATCGGCGATCAGCTGCTCGGTCGTGGTGGTCGCATAGGCGTTCTCATTGAGCAGCACGCCGGCGACCGCCGCTTCGGCCGCCGTGGCTCCGAGGCCGGGCAGACCCGACGAGTGCTGAGACAGCGACGCGAGAGTCACATCACCGGCTGGAGTGCCCTCGAGTTCGGTCAGGTGCTGGGCGAGGGTGTCATCGGGGCCGACCTCGCCGCGCTCGATCGCCTCGGCGAACAGCGACCCGGTGAAGGTCTTGGTGATGGATCCGAGCTCGAACACCGTGTCGGCGGTCGGCGCTCCGGGGTTTCCTGGGTCGGCGTCGCCGAGACCCGCGAAGGTCGCGCCATCCGGACCGATCTCGGCGACCGAGAGAGCACGGAAGCTGTCAAGGCTGCCAGGGAGAGCGCGGATGCGGTCGGCGAGACCCGGATCGCCCGCCGTGGATGCGCTCACGGTCTGGTGCTGAGGACCGATCGCCGCACCGGCCGCGACACCCACGATGGTGGCGACGCCGATCACGGCGAGGATGGCGCGGGTCGGGCGGCGGCGCGACGCCTCCGGCGTGCTCGCGGAGACCTCGGGGTCGATGGATAGCGGGGACGTCGAGGGGGTTGTCACGGTGGGCTCCTCAGCTCGAAGCGATCATGGTCAGGACGAGAAGGGGCACGACGCGCGCCGCGGGCACCTCGTAGTGGCCGCGGCGGGGCGAGACGAGCCACCCGGCAGAGACGAGCTGACGCAGGTGGTGGTACAGCTGGCCGGACGATGCGAGATGTTCGAGCTGCAGCAGCTCGGCCGTGGTGTGCGCGCCGCGCATCACCTGACGGACGAGTTCGATGCGGGCAGGGTGACCGAGAGCTTCGAGAGGCCGGGCGAGATCGCTCCACTCTTCGGACAGGAGCGCATCAGCCATGAGCCCGTACTGCCAGCGCACCGGCCCTGCGGCCGTGTCGACCGCGCCGGCCATCATCACGGCACCCGGTGCGCGACGGCCGAGCTCGTTCACGAACCAGAGCGGATCGTCAGCACCGGCAGGTGCATCGGAACCGGCGGACTCGGCATCCTGAGCCCCCGAGGCCGGATGCTCGGTGGCGGCCGCTGCGGCCGCTGCAGCCGCTGCAGCCGCTGCAGCCGTCGCAGCCGTCTCGGCGGAGCGGTCGGCGGCCGGTTCTGCCAGGGCAGAAAGCCGCGCGACCTCGTTCTCGAGGTCAGTCAGTCGGCGCTCGATCGCACTCGCGGTATCCGGTTCCATGATCCGAACCTATCAAAAGTTCGTAATTACGGAAAATTGACACGTCTCGCAGGTCAGGCGAGAACGGTCGGCCACGAGAAGTTCGGGGCGCAGAGCGGCGAGATGCTCGGCAACTTCCCGCTCGGCCGTCTCGATGGATTCCCGCCGCCGCGCGCCGAGCACGTCGCCCTTGTGGAACGCGCGCATCGCGGCTGAGGCTCGACCCGGACCGTTCTTCGGCACGGGGTGACGGTCGGCTCGGGCGAACGCGGTTCACAATTCAGCACAGATTCTTGCGGCATCGGGGCCGAACACCGAAGAACCGCGGAACGTCCGCTGCTCGACCACGAGCGACGGTCGTTCATACTGAATTGTGAACGACGCTCGTGGGGCACCGCGCTCGGCAGCCAGCAACCGGCGACGGCGTGAACCCCGAGAAGTAGGCTGTGTGCATCATGGAACCCTTCTGGAGCTGGCTCGGCACTGTGCCCTGGTGGATCATCTTCCCCATCATGGGCGTCGCCGGCGGCGCCGCGAAGGCGTGGGAGCGCAATGCGAAGCGTCGCCACGAACGGCGCCTCGAGACGCTGCGACTCAAGGCCGAGATCAAGACCGCTCAGCTCGAGGCCCGCGGAGGTCACGCGCGGCGGATCGGCCCGGCCGTGGTCGACACCCGGGCGCCGGTGGCCCCGAACGCCCTGCTTGAGCGCCTGTTCGCCGAGCACGACGAGATCACTGCCCGCTGGCTCGACTACGAGCTCGACGTCGCGAAGCTCATCGCCTTTCCCGCCATGAGCGACGGACGCCAGCCGCTGGTCGCCGCGTTCCTGCGCGCGAAGAAGACGGCGGATGCTCTGCGCCCGCTGTCGGCCGAGGCGAACGTGACCGAGCAGCAGGTCTCGGAGTACCTGGATGCGGTCGGCGCGTATGCCGTGGCGTTCGAGATCGCCGAGAAGGATGCTCGGCGCCTGCGCGATTCGACCTTCACCGAGCCTGAGCGCAAGCGCCTCGATCGCGCGCAGCAGCTGCTCAAGGTCGCCGTCGACGAATCGGCCACGCAGGCCGAGCGCAATGTCGCCTACCGCCGCGTGCGCGACGAGCTCGAGGGACTCATCCTGCTGAGCGATGAGGCCGTGCAGGTGCTCGAGAAGCAGGTGGCCCGCGAGCTCCCGGCACAGGCGACATCCCCCGCAGCCCCTGCGGCAGCTCCCGCTCCGGAGCCCGAGAGGATCTTCCTTCCGTCCTCGACCACCCCTCCCTCGAGCTCGACCGCGACCACGACTGGAACAGCGACGTCCGCACCTCTGCCCCCGAGCGCCGAGGATGACGGCGAGGACCTGCGATGATCACGAGATTCGAAGAGCTCGACTGGCAGCAGACGCCGATCGGCGACCTGATGTTGCGTCGACGCACCGAGCCTGCGGTCGGCGAGGAGATCTACGAGGTCAAGCTCGGCGACGAGTATCTGATGTCGAGCCTGTTCACGGTGGCGGAGGAGGAGCTCTCGAACCTCGGCCTGGCCGCCGTCTCGGGCGAGGAGCTCTCGGTCCTCGTCGGGGGCCTCGGTCTCGGGTATACGGCAGTCGCGGCGTTGCGCGATGAGCGGGTCACTTCGCTCACCGTCGTCGACCGGCTCGGCGCGGTGATCGGTTGGCACCGGAAGAAGCTCCTGCCGGTCTCGGCGGAACTCGTCGACGACCCGCGTACGGCGCTGGTCGAAGATGACTTCTTCGCCCTGGTCCGCGCCGCGCCCGCTGAGGGCCACCGCGGATACTCTGCGATCCTCCTCGATGTCGACCACTCGCCGCGCCACCAGCTCGACCCCACGCACAGCGACCTGTACACGGTGGCCGGCCTGCGCGCACTCGACAGGCACCTCGCGGCCGGTGGCGTCTTCGCGCTGTGGTCGGACGATCCGCCGGATGACGAGTTCATGGGCGAGATGCACACGGTGTTCGATGATGCCGTCGCCCACGTGGTCGACTTCGCGAACGCCGTCACGGGCGGGACCTCGTCCAACACCGTGTACGTCGCGCGCAGCCGCGGCGCGGCGACTGCCGCGGAGCCGACGACCGCCGCGGATGCAACCGCAGACCGTGCCGCGGAGCCGGCATCGTGACGCCGAAGACCGTCGTCCTCACGGGAGCATCCGACGGCATCGGTGCGGCATCCGCCCGGCAGCTCGCGGCATCCGGTCACCGGATGATCCTGGTCGGACGGTCGGTCGAGAAGACGCGCGCCGTCGCCGCGGACGCCGGGGCCGAGTGGTTCACGGCCGACTTCACCCGACTCGACGATGTGCGCGAGCTTGCGACGAAGATCGCCGACGCGGTGGGGGACAGCGGCATCGATGTGCTCGCCAACAATGCCGGCGGCATCTTCGGCGATCAGACCCCGACGGTCGATGGCTTCGAGAAGACGCTGCAGGTGAACCATCTGGCCCCGTTCCTGTTGACGAACCTGCTGCTGCCGCAACTGCGCGCCGGTCGCGCGGCGATCATAAACACGTCGAGCGTCGCGCACAGACTCTTCGCCAAGATCGACATCGACGATCTCGACAATCGCAAGGACTTCAGCGCCAATCGGGCCTACGGAGATGCGAAGCTCGCCAACGTGCTGTTCACGAAGAGCCTGCACACGAGGTTCCACGATGAGGGGCTCACGTCTGTCGCCTTCCACCCCGGCACCGTGCAGACGAACTTCGCCTCGGATTCGAGCACTGTCATGCGGTTCGTCTATCGCACCCCGCTCAAGCACCTGCTGCTCATCAGCAGCGAGAAGGGCGGCAGCACGCTGAGCTGGTTCATCGAGGGCACGCCGGATGAGACCTGGATCTCGGGCGAGTACTACGACGAACGGGTGCTGACCCGACGAGTGAACCCGCGGATCGAGGATGCCGCGCTGGCCGAGGCACTGTGGCAGAGGAGCGCGGAGCTCGTGGGAATCGACGCCTGACCGCATCCCGGGTCGCCGGATGATCACCCCGCGGGTTTCTCGCGTTCCGGTCGCACTTTGTGCCGCCCCACCGCGTTCCGGACGGCACGAACTGCGACCGGAACCACCCCAACGGACAGTCAACGGCACGAACTGCGACCGGAACCACTCCAACGGACAGTCAGCAGCACGAACTGCGACCGGAACCACCCCAACGGACAGTCAGCAGCACGAACTGCGACCGGAACCAGCCGGCCACGCACTCCGAAACCGCATGGATCTCACGCCCAGCACGCAGGAGTATGCTGGCACATCGGGTCACGTGACCCTTTCAGAGCGCGAGAGGCGGTGATGGCGATGTCCGGTGATAGTTGCGACGCCGCCTTCGTTGCGTCGCGTCTGACGGCATCCGTGCGTTGAGCTCCGGCTCCGCACCTGCACGTCCTGCTCCGCAGCCGTCGGCGGCGTCATCCGCCCCCTGACGAATACTGCGCACGCCCTCTCTGACGAGGCAGTGCGCCTGCGAGAACGGAGCCAGCCATGGCCCTCATCGACAACGGCGTGTACGTCCACGGACGTCGCGTGGAGACCCCGAAGAACCTGGACGAGACCTTCCGGTCTCTCGACGCGCACGGCGGCATCGCGTGGATCGGCCTGTACCGGCCAAGCCCGCGGGAGGTCACCTCGGTGGCGCGAGAGTTCGACCTGCATCCGCTCGCGGTCGAAGACGCGCTCTCGGGTCACCAGCGGTCGAAGGTCGAGCGCTACGGCGACACGCTCTTCGCCGTGCTGCGCCCCGCTCGCTACCGCGACGAGCAGGAGTCGATCGAGTTCGGTGAGCTGCACCTGTTCGTCGGCCCCGACTTCGTGGTGACGATCCGGCACGCGGAGTCGCCCGACCTCGCCGGGGTCCGCCGGCGCATGGAGGCGCACCCCGAGCTGCTCGCGATGGGACCGGAAGCCGTGTTCTACGCGATCCTCGACGAGGTCGTCGACGGCTACGAGCCGATCGTCACCGGTCTGCTCAACGACATCGATGAGATCGAGGATCAGCTCTTCGGCGACAGCGATGACGACGCCCTCTCGCGGCGCATCTACGAACTCTCGCGCGAGGTCATCAACTTCCAGCGGGCGGTGCATCCGCTCGCCGGGATGCTGGAATGGCTGCGCCGCGGATCCGAGAAGTACCGCATCGACGAGGAGCTGCAGCGCTCACTCCGCGACGTGCTCGACCACGTCATCCGCGTGAACGAGCGCGTCGACTCGTTCCGCGCGATCCTCGAGAACGCCCTCACGGTGCACTCGGCCCTCGTCGCACGGCGGCAGACCGAGGCGGGGCTGGCGCAGAACGACGAGATCAAGCGGATCTCGTCGTGGGCGGCGATCATCTTCGCACCGACGCTCGTCGGCACGGTCTACGGCATGAACTTCGACGTCATGCCCGAGCTGCACTGGGTGCACGGCTACCCGATGGCGATCGGCGCGATGGCCGCCTTCGCTGTCGCTCTGTACGGGGTGTTCAAGTACAAGAAGTGGTTGTGAGGCGACCGGAGCGCGGGGAACGCCCCACTCGCATCCCCGCACTCCTCGCCCAGCCTGCGACCTCAGCGCAGACTGATCTCGTTGAGGGCGACATTGCCCCACACGGTGTTGGCCTGATGAACCACCACCCGGAATCTGGTCGAAGCGACCGGTTGCTCGAAGAGGACCGTCCGCGTCTCGACGACGGCGGTGCTGCTGCCCCAAGAGATCGATGCGCCGTTCACGACCCGCACCCAGGCGCCATCCGAGGTCAGCGCGTCCACCGATATGTTGGTCGGCCCTTGTCCCTGACCGAACGCGACGCTCAGATCGATCGCACCGACCGTGCGCGGCAGCGAATCGATCACCAGCTCACCGGTCGTCGGACCGTTCGCCCTGCTCGACCACGACGTCGCAGGGTCTTTGTCGACCGCGTACGCCGCCGAAGTGGAGGGCGACTGCTCGGGGAAAGTCGTGGCGACCGCCTCCGCGTTCACGAGCGAGATCTCGTTGAGCGCGTACTGTCCCCATTGAAGGTTCGCCGCGTTCACCGTCACTCGGATCGCGGTAGCCGCGATGACCCGGGACACCGGGATCCGCCGCGTCTCCACGGTCGCACCGTTGAGCGCCCAGGCGACCGGCACCGCCGTGGCGATCGTCGTCCACGCCCCACCGACCAGCGCCTGGACGGTGACGCTCGTCGGGCCTTGTCCCGCGCCGAATGCCACCGACAGGTCGACAGCATCGAAAGCCCGTGGAGACGATGACGTGATCGTGATCGACGACGGCAGCGTCGGGCTCAGTTTCGACGACCATGACGTGGCCGGGTCGGCATCGACGAGCTGAGAGATGCTGCCCGCGTGGGTTCCCGCGTCAGTGCTCGCGACCAGAGCGACCGGCGCCTGAACCACCCCGAGGTCAGTCGCACCCCGCCCCGGAGCGACCGCCGACCCATCAGACGCGTTGAGAGTGGCAGGCACCGAGATCCCCCTGCTCTTCGTCGCCGTTCCGGTCGTCGCGGTGAGCAGGTATGTGCGCACATCAGCCCGCGAGATCTGACCGCCAGCAGGAAGTACGGGAAGGGTCAACTCGGGGTCTGCCACGACCGCGGACTGATCCCCCGACGGAACCTCGGTCGTCGCCGCAGCGCCAGACCAGTAGAGATTGTGGTCGTAACGGACGTTCTGCTCCCACACGGGGCCGTCCAGCGGCACCCGGGCGGGATTGTAGAAGACGTTGTTGTAGATCAGCGTCCCCAGATATCCGGCCTTCGTGCCGACGATCGCGTCGTTCGGGTGGTCGGTCGGCGCACCGGACACACTCGTCCTCACCGGAGTCTGCCCGTCGGTGACAGCGAACGTGTTGTTGTAGACACGCGAATCCGTGCACGTCTGCCAGAAGCTCAGGTGCCTCTCCGTGTCCGCCATGCTCAGATTCCCCCGGACGACGAGGTTCTTCGAGTTCTGGATGCAGAGGATGAAGCCCCCGGCGTTCTCAGACGTGATGTTGTGCTGCACGACGCTGTCCACAGAATCCATGTCAGCGTCGAACGCAGTGGAATCGGCGCCGGGGAAGATCCCGTCGTGGCTGGTCCGGCGCACCACGTTGTACTGAACGCTGAGTCGGTGCGTCCCCTGCCACCAGATCGCGACGTTTCCCCCGCCCGGCCGCAGACGGTTCGACGCAGCTCGGTCGACGGTGTTGTACTGCACGACAGAGTCGTCGGCATACTGCGGAGTGATGCCGCCCGAAGTCACATCATGAACGTAGTTGTCCTCGATAGTCAGCCGTGTGAACGGATAGCGCTGCGACGACACCTCAGACAGCGGAACGCCTGATTCGTCAGGGTAGGTGGTGCAGCCTGCACACCAGGTCGTGTATGTGGAGATTCCGTAATTGTTGCTGCGCGCGACTTCGTTGCCGGAGATCACCGCACCGCTGAACCACGTCGGGGTGCTGTTTCCACGGACACCGACAGTGATGCCGCCATTCGCGATGCACTGGTTGTTCGCCAACCCGTCGATATCGTGAATGAAGTTGTTCTCGATGCGCAGGCCGGGTCGTTGGCCCGTATCCTTCGCCTCGACATAGAGCCCCCGGTAGCACCGGGAAGCTGGGGTGGTGATGTCTGTCGTGTTCGTGATCTCAAGATCGCGGATTGTCACCCAGGCCGGGTTCGTCACGGTGACGGTGGCGGTGCTGGATCTCGCGCCGTTGATTCGAGCGCGGCCTCCGCCGTAGCTGCCGAGGATCGCCGGAGATCCATTCGTTCCCGCGAGAGAGACGGTGAGGTTCCCGCTCCAGGTCTGGCCTCCGCGGAAGAGCACGCTCGCACCGGCCGGGAAAGCGGTCGTGTTGACCCGGTTCAGCGTGGCCCATGGGCTCGATATCGTTCCGGGATTCGAATCGCTTCCACCTGCCGCATCGACGTAGTAGGTCGTTCCACTGGCGTGGGCGGCCGTCGACGGGACCTGCAGAGCGAGCACCATTGCAGCAGCGATGAGCACTGCCGTACCGAGGCGGGCTCGCGAGCCGCCCCATACTCGTTTCGCGACCGACAGCTCGCCGCGGGAGCGCCCCTCATGCTGTCCGACATAGACCATGTTTCGCACGACGCTCCTTGATCAACGGTGATCGGTGGGGGCAGATCCGCCCGCAGCGCCAATTAACACGGAGTCTATCGAATTTGTCAACCCCCTCCGATTCACGGAGCAGTCAGCGAGCCCCTCACCCGTCCGACTCCGCTGACGATGGCCCCCAGACTCACGGCCGCGCTCCCCAACGTGGAGGCACGCAGCTCGGGGACATAGAGCACCCGATCGGCGAGTTCGCTCTCCAGCCCGCGGAGCAGCTGGGATGCAGCAAGCGGAACACTGCTGTTGACGACGATCGCCTGAGGATCCAGCGCCAGCACGAGCGCAGCAAGGCCGTCGGCGATCCCCGAGGCGAACTCGCGAATCACCTGCACCGCCTCCCCTTCACCTGCCTGCCCCGCGTCGAAGAGGGCGGGCAGGCCCGCACCTGCGCGGCGCATCAGGCGACGTTGGGCGGCGGGCCAGCCGATGCGCTCGAGTGCGCCGATCTCTCCCGCCGCTCCATGCGCACCACGAGCGACCCGGCCGTCCACGACCGTCGCGGCCGAGATCCGATTGCCGAGCCGAAGGAGGACCGCCGTCTCTCCGCCCCCGATCGCACCGAACTCGACCTCGGCGGCGGCGGCGAGCTTCGAATCATTGTCGAACACGATCGGAGAGGAGGGGAAAAGCGCCTCGAGTCGGGCGACGATGTCCATCTCGAGCCATTGCGGCACCACGGTCGTCTTCGCAGGCCGACCAGCCACGTCGACGACTCCGGGAATCCCGATGGTCAGAGCCGCGATCTGTTCCTTCCTGAATCCCGCACCGGACAACAGACCGTCGACCAGCCGAGCGATCGCACCGAGCGCGGTGCTCCCATCCGCGAGATCTGCCTCATGCCGCACCACGGCGGTGAGCCGTTCACCTCGCAGGTCGCTCGCAATACCGCTCACCGCGTGAGGTCCGATGTCGAGCCCGACGACGACGCCTCGCCGCGACGCGAAGTCGTACCCACGGGCCGGACGGCCCGCACGCGAGGACTTCAGCTGCTGAACACTGACCAGGCCCTGCTCCTGGAGATCGGAGAGCACGGCTTCGACCGTCGTCCGCGAAAGTCCGGTGACCTGCGCTATCCGTGTCGCCGTCTGCGGCTCGGCCTGCGCCCAGAGCGTCGTGAGGACGGCTCGTCCATTGAGTCGCCGCATCGCCGCCAGGTCGGTACCGAGCACAGGAGTAGTCATCACCTCGATTATCCCAGAGTCCGGCGCTTCGCGACTCGACAACACCGATGCCCCCCGTTGTCGTGGTTGACAGAGCGCAAATGTGCCCCTACCTTAATTACGCAAGAGACCTGCAAAATGCGGTCACCTTCACCCGAGAGAGACACTCACATGCAAAGACGCACTCGACTCGCCCTCGCTCCGATCGCTGCCGCAGCGATCTTGGGAACAGCGCTGACCGGGTGCGCCCCGGGCAACGGCACCACCACCACCGACGCCACAGAGGCCAGCACCGAGCTGACCACGAAGGACATCACCCTGACCCTGATGTCGACGCCGGAATCCGGCGCAGCCACCGAGGCCACGATCGCCGCATTCGAGGAGCGTCACCCGAACATCACGGTGACCTACTCGCAGACCAACTACGACGACTACAACCAGAGCGTGAATCTGAACCTTGCGGGCGACGACGCCCCCGACATCGTGCTGCTCAACGCGGTGGCGAACACCGTCAAGAACAAGCTCGTGCGCCCCCTCGACGATTACGCCGACCTCTACGACTGGAACGACTTCTTCCCCAGCAACCAGCTCGATCAGTGGCGTGTGGCCGAGAACGGATCGACACTCGGCGCCGGCGGATCCCTCTACGCTGCACCGTCGGGGTTCTCCCTGGTCGGCAGCTACTACAACAAGACCATCGCGGCTGAGCTCGGCATCGAAGCGCCCACCACTCTTGCCGAGTTCGAAGCGGCTCTCGATACGGCAAAGACAGCCGGAGTTCTGCCCATCCAGGTCGGCAACTCCGAGGGGAGCGCCTCGTTCATCGTTCAGCTCCTCGGACAGGGAGCCGTCGGCGCAGAAGCCGCCAACGCCTGGGCCTTCGGCCACGAGGGCGAGACCTTCGAGACCGATGCCAACCGGTCAGCGGCCGATACGCTCGTCGACTGGCAGAAGGCGGGGTACATCGGGGATCCGACGACGGTCAACGGCACGGGACTCCAGGGCGCGGTCGACAACTTCGTCTCAGGCAAGGGCCTTTTCTTCATCGATGGCATCTGGGATGCGGGATCGATCGAAAAGGGGTTAGGAGCATCCGCGGGCTTCTTTGCCTTCCCCGGCGAGAACACCACGGGAATCGGCACCTCGGTCGCCTACGCGATCTCCTCGCAGAGCGAGCATCCCAATGAGGCTGCCGCGTTCCTCGACTTCCTCCGCTCCCCCGAGGCGAGCGAGCAGCAGTTCGCCCAGGGCTTCATGCCGAACGACCCATCAGTGGCGGTCGCCGACGAGGGAACCGTGCAGGGCGACATCGTCAGCGCGTGGGCCGCGGTCGCCGAAGCGAACGGACTCGTCGCCTTCAACAACAATGCGACCGCGACCATGAACGACACCCTCAAGGCCGGACTGCAGGAGCTGATCGCGGGGCAGACGACCGCCGACGACTTCGTTTCAGCCGTGCAGTCGGACTGGGCGAAGTCCCACGCCAACTGAGCGATGACGAATCGATCAGTCCTCACGGCGGAGCGGCCGGCTCGGAGAGCCGGTCCCTCTGCCCGGCGGAGGGACCGCCGACGCCGTCGCTCCAGCGGCTTCCTCTACGTCATTCCGGCGCTCGTGTTCTACTGCCTGTTCGTCGTCGCGCCCTGGGCGCAGAGCATCTGGCTCTCGTTCTGGGAGTGGGACGGTATCGGCGCAGCCACATGGGCGGGGATCGAGAACTACGTGAAGGTGTTCACCGACGAGCGCCTCACGATCGCCCTTCGCAACGCGCTCGGCTTCGTCTTCTTCTACACAGCGCTCCCCCTGGCGCTCGGCCTGGTGCTTGCGGCGACGATCGCCGCGCGTCCTCGCAGGAGCTCCGGATTCGTCCGCACCGTCCTGTTCCTCCCGCAGATCCTGCCACTCGTCGCCGTCGGAGTGATCTGGCGCTATCTGTATGAGGCTGAGGGGCCGATCAACCAGTTCCTCACCACAATCGGGCTCGGGAGCATTGCGAGAGCATGGCTCGGGGACTTCGTGTGGGCCTATCCTGCCGTCGGGATGATCGGGACCTGGGTGACGACCGGCTTGTGCATGATGCTGCTGCTGTCAGGGATGCAGAAGATCGATCCCGCACTGTACGAGGCCGCGCGCATCGATCGATGCGGACCGGTGAGACAGTTCTGGCACATCACCGTACCCGGGGTTCGCCCCGAGATCGTCGTCGCGACCACTGTCACCCTGATCTCCGCACTCGCCAGCTTCGACGTCGTCTACGTCACGACCGGCGGCGGCCCCGGCAGCCAGACCATCGTGCCTGGCGTGCTCATCTACAAGCTTGTCTTCACCTCGAACGAGGTCGGCCTTGCATGCGCGCTCGCCGCCGTGCTGAGCGCGCTCATCCTTATCTTCGTCGCGGTGATCGGCCGCCTCGGAAGGAGCACCGAATGACCGTGTCGATGCCCTCACGCATCCTCTCCGGAGCTTTCCTCCTCGTCGCCGCGCTGAGCGTCATCGGCCCCTTCGCCGCCCTGCTGTCCGCAGCGCTGCAGCCTACGGATACTCTCGCACCGAAACTCGAGTGGCCTACGGATCCGCAGTGGGGCAACTTCGTCGAGGCATGGTCGATGGCGGGATTCGCCTCCTTGCTCACCTCGAGTGCGATCATCGCCATCGTCGTGGTTCCGATCGCAGTCGTGTGCGCGGTGCTCGCCGGCTATGCGATGGGAGTCCTGGGCGTTCCGGCGAAGTCCCTCCTCTTCGGATTCTTCCTCGCAGGGCTCACCCTCCCCTACGAAGCGATCGTGATCCCGTTGTACTTCGCGATGCGCTCGATCGGACTGCTCGACACCTATTGGGCGGTCATCCTCCCGCTCATAGGTGCCTTCATGCCCTTCGGAATCTTCTGGATGCGAACGCACTTCGAGTCCGTGCCCAGGGAGATGGTGGAAGCCGCAGAGCTCGATGGTGCGGGTCGATCCCGCATCCTCGTGCAGATCCTGCTCCCCGGCGCCCGCCCGGCGATCATCACCTACGCCCTTCTGACGTTCATGTGGGCCTGGAATCAGTTCCTGCTCGCGCTCATCCTGATCCGCGATCCATCGAGGAGGACCGCCCCCTCCGGACTCGGCAGTTTCGTCCAGCAGCACGGCGAGAACATCCCTCTTCTCGCCGCGGGCACCCTCATCGTCATCGCCCCCATCGTCATCCTCTATTTCATCTTCCAACGTAAATTCGTCGCTGGACTCGTCCAAGGAGCCGTGAAGTGAGTGCCCACCCATCTGTCCGTCTGGCCATCATCGGCGCCGGATCCCGAGGAACCGGCTATGCCCGCCGCGCGACGGCGGAGGGCGCGCAGGTCACAGCAGTCGTCGAACCTGATCCCGCACGCCTCGGGGCATTCATCGATACCTTCGGCGATCAGGTTCGCACGTTCGCCAACTGGGAAGAGCTCGCCGCCCACCGACCTCGGCTCGCCGACGCCGCTGTCGTGTCCACTCCAGATCGAGAGCACGCCGAACCGGCGATCGGCCTGGCGGAGGCGGGTTACCACCTGCTGCTGGAGAAGCCGATCGCGCCGACGGAAGCCGAGACCGTACGCATCGTCGAAGCGGTCGAGCGTTCGGGAGTGATGCTCGCCGTGTGTCACGTGATGCGCTACTCGGCTTATACGCGTGCACTCAAGGGGCTTCTGCGCGAGGGGGCGATCGGCCAGCTGGTGACGGTCGAGCACCTCGAACCCATCGGCTGGTGGCACTTCGCCCATTCGTATGTGCGAGGCAACTGGGGTCGCCAAGCCGACTCGGGGCCGCTGCTCCTGACGAAGAGCAGCCACGACATCGACTGGCTCTCCTATCTGATCGATCGACCGCTTACGAGAGTGTCGTCATTCGGGAACCTGCTCCACTTCCGACCGGAGAACAAGCCCTCTGAAGCAACGGATCGCTGTGTGGACTGTCCGTTGCAGAACACCTGCGCGTACTCGGCCACACAGATCTATCGCTCATTTCTCGGCGACGAGACCTACGAACGCTGGCCGCTCGCAGTGCTTACGACAGACGTGTCACCGGCAGGCGTGGATCAGGCTCTCCGCACCGGCCCTTACGGCCTCTGCGTCTTCAACGGGCAGAACGACGTGGTCGATCATCAGGTCGTCAACCTCGAGTACTCCGGCGGGGTGACGGCGTCGTTCACGCTCACCGCCTTCACCGAGCTCGATTTTCGCAAGACCCGCCTGTTCGGGACCAGTGGCTGCATCGAGGGCGACGGGCGCATCCTGCAGGTTCACGACTTCACCACCGACCGCAAGTACGAGGTCGTGCCGGAGGTCACCCAGGGCGCCAGTGCGGCAGACGGGCACGGCGGGGCGGACGACGCACTTGTCCGCGCATTTCTGCATGCCCTCCGGACGGGAGATGCATCGGGGCTGCTCTCAGGGCCGCGCGAGAGCCTCGCGACCCATCAGATCGTATGGCTTGCCGAGCGCTCACGCCGCGAGGGCACGGTGGTCACACCGCTCTGACGACGAGTGCTGCGCGTCATGCCCGAGCTGCACTGGGTGCACGGCTACCCGATGGCTATCGGCGCGATGGCCGCCTTCGCTGTCGCCCTCTACGGGGTGTTCAAGTACAAGAAGTGGTTGTGAGGCGACCGGGCTCAGCGATCGCGCACCTCGATGCTCGCGACCTCGAGGTCGTCATCGAGCTGCACGAGGATCCGGGAATCCGGGAACTGCTTCGGCGCATCGAAGGCGATCAGCAGAGCATCGGCGAACACCACGACGGAGGTGGCTTCGAGATCGTCGCGCAGATCCGTCTGCTCGATCACCGGCTCGTCGTCGACCGCCTCATCGATGTCGTCGGCGACCTCATCGATCACCGCACGCCATCGGGTCTCTGACACCGAGAGGATGCGGGTGATCGCCCCGAGGAGTGCGTCGACGTCGAGGCTCTCCTCGTCGTCGTCGAGCTCGGGGTCGACGTTGACCGAGACCACGGCGCCGGCCGCGTCGATCGTCGCGCGGCCGTAGACGAGACCGTTCTCGGCGACCGGATCATCGAGCAGCCCGCTGTCGACGATGCGGGCGAGGAGCTGGTCGAGCAGCGGGGAGGCCATGAGACCAGTCTTCCACTGACGCCGCCGATAGGCTCGTGGGCGTGCCGAACGCCGAATCCCCCGCATCCGCATCCGCCGCATCCGATCTCCGCCGCCTCGCCGACGCGCTCGCGGGCCCGGAGCCGCTGAATTGGGTCATCACGGGCGACTCGATCACGCACGGCCTCGTGCACACCCAGGGTGGGCGCAACTACGCGGAGCATCTGCACGAGCTGATCCGCGGTGAACTCGGCCGCACCCGCGATGCCGTCATCAACACCGCGATCAGCGGGCATCGCATCACCGACATCCTCGGCGACTGGGACCGTCGCGTCGCGACGTGGCATCCCGACATCGTGACCCTGATGATCGGCACGAACGACATGGCGACCGGCCCCGGCCAGGTCGTCATCGCGCCTGAGGAGTTCACCGCATCGCTGCGCGAGTTCGTCGCCCGGGCACGGGCGGCGGGCGCCATCGTGGTGCTGCAGACCCCGCCGTCGATCGACATCCCCAACGCGCCCGGTCGCGAGCGGATCGTCGAGTTCGCGGATGCCGTGCGCGAGGTCGCCGCGTCGGAAGATGTGATCCTCGTCGACCAGCACGCGCGCTTCACCGACCTCGGCAACGGCGGCGTGCCATGGGGGATGATGAACGATCCGTTCCACCCGAACGCCGCCGGACATGCCGCGCTCGCGCTCGAGCTCGCGAAGGCCCTCGACATCTGCCCGCAGCCTCTGTCGGACCGCACGCTTCCCCTGCTCGAGGCACGGGTGATGGCCGCGCGCCTCAACGGCTGACCGGCCGCGCCCGTCCCGCGCGCCCGTCCCGGCGTGCCGCCTTCCCCGCGCCGCGCCGCCGCCCGCCCCGCGGAGCAGCCCCTTCGCCGCGGAGCAGCCCCCGCCCCGCGCCGCCGCCCGCCACGCGGGGCCAGTTAGGCACCGCGGAGCCGCGTTTCCGATGCGAAAGTGACCCCGCAGCGCTCGGGAGGTGTGAAATCGACCCCGCACCGTTGGCACGACCCGCCCGGACACGACCCGACCGACCCGGGCTTCCGAAACGGTTTCGCGCGCCGTAGGCGTGCAGAACTCAGCATGGAAATCCTGAGTCAGCACGATTCCGGCCCTTTCGGCGACCATCCGATGCTCTGGTGCTGAATCGTGCACCGGGCCCAACCGAACCCTTTGAGAAAATTCAGTATTCGGTGCTGCTAAGTACCAGTACTCAGTGTTACTTTGTACCGGTACCCAGCAACACTGAGTACCGAATCAACGAAAGGAGGCTCTCATGGGCAAGCAGATGACCGAGATGCTCAAGGGCACTTTGGAGGGCATCGTCCTGGCTCTCCTCGCCGAGCAGCCGGCCTACGGGTACGAGATCACGACCCGCATGCGCGATCACGGATTCACCGACATCGCCGAGGGCACGATCTATGCACTCCTCGTGCGCGTCGAGCAGAAGAAGCTCGTCGACGTCGAGAAGGTCCCGAGCGAGAAGGGGCCGCCCCGCAAGGTGTACTCCCTCAACCCGGCGGGAACACAGGAGCTCGAGGAGTTCTGGAAGACCTGGAGCTTCCTCTCCGAGCACATCGAACGACTGAACAGCAACAGCACGAACACCACGAACACCAGGAACACCACGAACACCAAGGAGAACTGACATGGCCGCCAAGTGGATCGAAGCGCTCACCGGATCGCTCGAGCAGAAGAAGCAGTACCGCGATGCGAAGAAGCGCATCGACGCCCTCCCCGAGCCGTACCGCACGGTCGCGAACGCCCAGCACCGCTACACGATGTACTACGGGGGCATCACCGACGGCGACATCCTCGTGCAGATCTTCCTCGATCTCGCCGATCTGTGGGAGCGCGCCGCCATCGACGGCACCCCGATCGACGACATCGTCGGCGACGACGCCGTCTCGTTCGCCGAGACCTACGCCGAGGCGTACGGCGGAACCCACTGGATCGACAAGGAACGCGCCCGCCTGAACAGTGCGGTCGACGACGCGAAGAAGAAGGAGTCCCGATCATGAACGCACCGGCCATCGCCGTCCGCGGCATCGAGAAGTCGTACAAGGACCTGCACGTCCTGCGCGGCGTCGACTTCGAGGTCGAGAAGGGCTCGATCTTCGCCCTCCTCGGTTCGAACGGCGCCGGCAAGACCACCATGGTCCGCATCCTCTCCACACTGCTGACCTCGGATGCCGGAACAGCCGTCGTGCAGGGAGTCGACGTCGCCGCCGATCCTGTGGCGGTCCGGCAGCGCATCAGCCTCACCGGCCAGTTCGCCGCGGTCGACGAGATCCTCACCGGGCACGAGAACCTCGTGCTGGTCGCGAAGCTGCGGCACCTGCCGGAGCCTGGGGTCATCGCCGACGACCTGCTCACCCGCTTCCGGCTGACGGATGCCGGCGGCCGCAAGGTCGGCACCTACTCCGGAGGTATGCGGCGCCGACTCGACATCGCCATGAGCCTGGTCGGCCACCCCGAGGTGATCTATCTCGACGAGCCGACCACCGGACTCGACCCCGAAGCCCGCATCGAGGTGTGGAACGTGGTCAAGGAACTCGCGAACACCGGCACCACCGTGCTGCTCACCACGCAGTACCTCGACGAGGCCGAACAACTGGCCGACCGCATAGCGATCCTCCATGAAGGTCGGATCATCGCGAACGGCACCCTCGCAGAGCTCAAGCGCCTGCTGCCGGCCGCCAAAGTCGAGTACGTCGAGAAGCAGCCCACCCTCGAGGAGATCTTCCTCACCCTCGTCGGCACGACGTCGACCACAGAATCCGGAAAGGAGAACGCCGCATGAGCACGCACTTCGTCGCCGACACCGCGACGCTCACCGGCCGCTCGATGCGGCATATCTTCCGCAGCACCGACACCATCATCACCACGGCGGTCACCCCGATCGCGCTGATGCTGCTGTTCGTGTTCGTCTTCGGAGGGGCGCTCAAGCAGAGCATCGGCTCCGAGAACTACGTCAACTATCTGCTGCCAGGCATCCTGCTGATCGCCGTGGCATCCGGCATCGCCTATACGGCGTACCGCCTGTTCAACGATCTGCAGAGCGGCATCTTCGAGCGGTTCCACTCCATGCCGATCGCCCGGTCGAGCGTGCTGTGGGCGCATGTGCTCACCTCGCTCGTCGCGAACGGCATCACCCTGGCGATCATCTTCGCCGTCGGGTTCCTGCTGGGGTTCCGCACGGGAGCAGGTCCGCTCGCCTGGCTGGCCGTCATCGGCATCCTGCTGCTGTTCACTCTGGCCCTCACCTGGCTGGCGATCATCGCGGGCCTCAGCGCCAAGACGATCGACGGGGCGACCGCGTTCTCGTATCCGCTGATCTTCCTGCCGTTCATCAGCTCGGCATTCGTGCCGACCGACACCATGCCGGGGCCGGTGCAGTGGTTCGCCGAGAACCAGCCGGTCACCTCGATCGTGAACACCATCCAGGCGCTGTTCGCCGAGCAGCCCGTCGGCACGGACATCTGGGTCGCTCTCGCCTGGTGCGTCGGCATCCTGGTCGTCGGCTACGTGTTCGCGATCATCGCCTACCGCAAGAAGGTCAGTTGAACGTCTGCAGTGAGACGGAACGCTCCGTCCGGGCTTCGCGCCCGGCCGGGGCGTTTCGCCGCGCTCGGCGTGGGCTTCTGTTCATGTTCGCCTCCTGACTCCCCACCGCTGCTCGGGAGGAGAACTGCCCCTGGGGAGGAGGATCCAGCTCTGAGGCTTCTCCCGAAGGGTGGTTCTCCTCCCGAAGAACGCGGTGTGGTGGCCTATCTCCGGCGAGTGCACGCCTACCGCAGCCCGAGCGGACCGAGCACGACGGCCAGCCGCGTGCGCACCCACACCACGCCGTCCTCCCGCCGCTCGGCGCGAGTGGCGAACCGATAGCGGTACGACACCGCGCGCACCCACCGCGGCGGTGCGCCGCCGAATGGGTCTGTCCGCAGCAGCGCCAGAGTCGGCGCATCCGCCTCGAGCAGCCGCAGCAGGAACACCGTGAACCAGTCGTCGAGCGAGCGGCCGAGCGGCAGGAACCACATCAGCCAGTCGAGACGCAGATGATACGGCGCGAACTGGCGAGGGATGCGACGCACATCGCCCGGCTTGCCCCTGAACTCATATTCCTGCCAGAGAAGGCCATCGTCGTCGATCGATCCCTCGACGACGATCTCGACCCGCTCTTTCGTCACCGTGCCGAAAGCACCATACGCGTTGGCCAGCTGCCACCGGTTGAAGCTGGCGTTCATCAGCTGCCGACGTGCGAACAGGTTGCGCAGAGCCGGCAAGCTGAGCGCCACGACCAGCATCCCCGCAGCGCACGTGATGATGAGCCAATACAGCGGGATGCCCGGCCAGAGCGGCCAGTCCGCCCCGCCTGCCGGCGACCCGCCCGGTTCCTCCGCACCGCTGACCGAGCCGATTCCCGGCACCCCGACGGCCGAGAACGCGATCACGATCGTCACCCAGTTCAGCCACGCGAAGTTGCCCGTCGCGACCAGCCACAGCTGCGTGGCGATCATGATCGCCGCAGCCACGGCCCCGACGACCTGAGGGATCGGTCCGGGGATCCACACCGACAGGATCGGCACGAAGACGAAGAACGGCACGACCAGCTGCGCGACATGGTTGCCGATGACCTCCACCCGATGGAACCATCTCGGCAGCAGGTGAGCCTGACGACTGAACGGCCCCGGCATCGGCTGCGTCTCGTGGTGATAGGTGAGGGCAGTGAGGTCGCGCCACTCGCGTCCGCCGCGGATCTTGATCATCCCGGCACCGAACTCCACCCGGAACAGCAGCCACCAGAACAGCACGATCACGACGGTCGGCGGCGGTTGGTCATTCGAGCCGAGGAAGGCGGCGAGGAACCCCGCTTCGAGCAGCAGCATCTCCCAGCCGAACGAGTAGAACGTCTGGCCGATGCTGACCACCGACATGTACCCGAGCCACAGCGCGAGGAAGCACAGCATCGGCACCCACGGCGGACCCCACTGCGGGACGCCGCCGACCAGCGCCGCGGCGACGATGATGCCCGCGACGCACAGCGTCACCAGTCGGCGATCGGTGTAGCGGATGCGGAGGAAGATCGTCGGATGCAGCATCCGGCGCCGTTCCTTCTTCTCGGCGACCCAGTCGAGCAGCACGGGGGCAGGGAGCAGACCGTGTTCACCGAGAAGCGCGCGGAACTGGTTCAGAGACGAGACGAACGCGACGAGGTAGAGCGCCGCGACGCCCCGCTGCAGGACCTCGCGGGCGAACCCGAAGTCGACCGCCGCGAACCCGTCCACGGCCACAGGCTACGCCCCGGGTCGCACCGCACAGGAGGGGGTTGCGACCCGGACGCGCCCTGATGGTCGCAGACACGGCGATGGGCGGAGGATCCGTGACAGATCCTCCGCCCATCGGGGAGAAGTCCGCCCAGGCGAGGGCGGATTCAGCTCAGCGCCGTCTTACTCGGAGACGACCCAGTCGAACTCGTCGCCGTGCTCTTCGAGCCATGCGTCGACGGCATCCGCTTCCTTGCCCTCGCCGTACTCGTTCACGACCATGTCCTCGAGCGAGCCGTACTGCGCGTCGTCGAGCTTGATCTTCTCGATCAGCTCGGCGGCCTCAGGGAACTCCTCGGCGAAGCCCTTGTGGCCGAGGAAGTGCAGGCCCTCTGCTTCGCCCATCGCACCCTCGGGGTCTTCGAGGTCCTTCATGCCGAAGGCCTCGTTGGCCCAGAACGGACGCCACAGGGTGACGACGAGGTCCTCCTGCTTGTCGGTCGCGGTCTTCAGCTCGGTGAGCATGGCAGCGGTCGACGAGGTGACGAGCTCGTACTCTCCCTCCAGGCCGTAGGCGGGGATCATCTTCTCGGTCTGGGCGGTGAGACCCGCACCCGGCTCGATGCCGATGATCTTGCCGTCGAAGTCCGCACCCTTGCCCTTGAGGTCCTCGATGGAGTTCAGCTCGGAGTACTCCGGCACCGCGATCGTGAGCTTCGCGTTCTCGTAGTAGGTGCCGATGTCCTCGATGTCGTCGCCGTAGGTGTCCATGTACTCGGCGTGCGTCAGCTCGGGCCAGGCCGACGGGTACATGTCGACGTCGCCCTGGGCGAGGCCGGTGTACAACGGGCCCGCCTCGGTCAGCGTCTTCATCTCGACCGTGTAGCCGATCTTCTCGAGCTGGTCCTGCAGCAGGTACGCCGTGCTGAGTCCGTCGGTCCACGAGGGCAGGAAGCCCAGCGTGATCGTGCCCTTGTCTTCCGCACCGTCTCCGCCGGAGTTCGTGCCGCCGGCGCCGTCACCGCTGCAGCCCGAGAGGGCGAGGGATGCGGTGATGCCGAGTGCTGTGATTGCGAGGAACTTCTTCTTCATGTGTATCTCTCTCACGTTTCGTATGGATGTTGTTTCGTACTGTGTGATTGCGTGTCAGCCGACTCGTTCGTCAGCCACGTGTCGTCACGCGACGCCGCCGACAGCAGAGCGACGCGGTGCGGCTTTGCGGCGTTCCGCCTCTGCCGCCGCATCCTGGTCGTCCGAGGGAGCCGAGCCTGACCCCTCGTCGTGACCGCGGTTGCGGCGACGCTCGAGCATCCCGAACAGCGACGAGTGGTTCTCGCCCGGGGCGCCGAGAGCTGCGGTGACACGGTCGAGGAAGACGGCGATGAGCACGACGCCCAGCCCCGCTTCCACGCCCTTGGGGATGTTGATCGTCGAGATCGCCTCGACGACCATCTTTCCGAGTCCATCCGCTCCCGCCATTCCGGCGATGACCGCCATCGACAGCGCGAGCATGATGACCTGGTTGACGCCGGCCATGATGGTCGGCATGGCGAGCGGCAGCTGGATGCCGCGCAGGATCTGTCCCGGCTTGGCGCCGAACGCGTGACCCGCCTCGACCGTCTCGGAGTCGACTCCGCGGATGCCGAGCTCGGTCAGTCGCACGCCAGGAGGCAGAGCGAAGATCACGGTCGCGACGAGCCCGGGAACGACACCGATGCCGAAGAACACGATGGCCGGGATCAGGTACACGAAAGCCGGCATGGTCTGCATGAAGTCGAGAACCGGCTTGAGCACCGCACGCACAGTGGCGTTGCGTGCCGACCAGATGCCGAGCGGCACCGCGATCAGCACCGCGATGATGGCCGCGACGAGCACGAGGGCGAGCGTCTGCATCGCGGGGACCCAGAGGTCCATCCCGACGATGAGCCCGAACGACACGACCGTTCCGATGGCGAGCTGCCACGAGCGCACGGCCCAGGCGATGAGCGCCGCGATCAGGATCACGACGACGAAGTTCGGTGCCAGCAGGATGTCGGTGAGCCCCTCGACGAGAAAGCTCATCACGAACGAGATGACGTCGAGCAGGCCGTCGAGATTGGTCTTGACCCAGTCGACGACCGCTTCGATCCATGTTCCGACGGGAATGCGGAAACCCTCCATCAGCGCACCTCCTCACTCGTCGCGGCGGCCGGCTGCGCGTCGGCCGTCCATCCGTCATCGAGCACTGCGTCGATCTCGGCCTGCGGCATCGGAAGAAGCGGCAGGGTGAGCTCGCCGGTCGCGCCCGGGCCGGGGCCGAGGGCTGCGAGGAGGGTGATGCGGGGGATGACGCCGGTCAGGCGTCCCGCGGCATCCACCACTGCCAGCGGCAGCGGCGACTCGACCGACGGGATGAAGAGGTTCATGAGAACCTCGTCCTCGCTGACGCTCTGCGGCACCGGCTTGATGATCGACTCGAGGGTCGACACGCCCTTGCGCACGAGCTTGACGGCATCGCGATCGGTGACGATCCCCAGCAGCTTGCGGTCGCGACCGGTCACGTAGGTGGCCGACATGAAGGCATCGCGCATCTGGCGAAGCGCCGTGCGCGGACCGGCGGTCTCGGCCACGACGGGGCGCGGGCGCTCCATGACGTTCGCGGCGGTGAGCACGCGGGCACGGTCGACGTCCTGCACGAACTGCTCGACATAGTCGTTGGCGGGGTCCGTGAGGATATCCTCCGGCGTGCCGATCTGCACGATGCGGCCATCGCGCATCACGGCGATGCGGTCGCCGAGGAACATGGCCTCGTTGAGGTCGTGGGTGATGAAGACGATGGTCTTCTGAAGCTTCTCCTGCAGTTCGAGCAGCTGCTCCTGCATCTCGCGACGGATCAGCGGGTCGAGGGCGCTGAACGCCTCGTCCATGAGCAGGATGTCGGAGTCGGCCGCGAGCGCACGGGCGATGCCCACGCGCTGCTGCATGCCTCCGGAGAGCTCGGACGGCAGCTTGTCGGCCTGGCCCTCGAGACCCACCAGGGCCAGGATCTCCTCGGCCTTCTTCAGGCGCTCGTCTTTGCCTACGCCCTTGAGTTCGAGCGGGTAGGCGACGTTCGCGGCCACCGTGCGGTGCGGCAGCAGTGCGAAGTGCTGGAACACCATCGAGATGCGATCGCGACGGATCTCGCGCAGACGCGACGACGGGATGCCCGTGATGGGGTCGCCGTTCACGACGACGGATCCGTCGCTCGCCTCGTGCAGCCCGTTGAGCATGCGGATGATGGTGGACTTGCCAGAGCCGGAGAGCCCCATGATCACGAAGATCTCACCCCGGTTGACCGTGAAACTGGCGTCGATGACGGCGGCGGTTCCTGCGTCGCTGACGGCGGATCTGCTCTCACCGGCCTTCAGTCGACGGACGGCACTGCTCGGATTCTTCCCGAACACCTTGTACAGATTGCGCGCTTCTAGAGCGATTTCGGACACGTTTCCCCTGCGGCTCGCCTTCGGGTGGCTGAGCCTGCTTCGGTTACGCCCGGGTGATCCTCCCGGCCGTTTCGACGTGGTGCTGTGGCGGCGCGGACGGCGGATTTCGGATCCACCGCGATAGAGCATCGACCGTACGTCCACGCCTCTTCGCAGCACAGCACATTCGAAAGAAGGACGTGGTCGCGGACTGGTCTTCGGGCCGTCAGGCCCGCAGACCAACGTAACGAAATGGCCGGTCAGGGGCAAATCCTTGATCTGCGCCGATGCTCAGTTCCGTCGGCTGACCGGGGGATTGTGCGGGTTCGGCCATGGTCGCCGGGCGATGCGGCGCGCGCGTTTCGGGCGCTTCGCGGGGCGGCTTTTCGCAGTCGGCCGAGCGCTTCCGCAGTCCGATCACGCCTCACAAGTCCGGATTCCAGAAATTCGGACTAGGGAGGCGCGAACGGACTTCCGAGGCGTGCGCGATCAGCGGCGGATGCTGCGCGTCACCGTGAACTTCGGAGTGCGCTCGAGCTGCTCGGTGGCACCCACGAGACGGGTGAGTTCGGCACGGTAGCCGAGCGACGAGTTGTAGACCGTGAAGAGCTCGCCGCCGGGGCGGAGGATGCGGGCGGCCGCCTCGAACAGACGCGTCGCCGCGCCCGTGTGCACGCTGCTGCCGAGGTGGAACGGCGGGTTGAGCAGCACCACATCGGCGCTGGCGTCGGAGAGTTCTGAGCCGGCGTCGTCATGCATGACCGCGACCCGGTCGGCGACGCCGTTCGCCGCCACGGTGGCGCGAGCGGAGATCACCGCTGCGGCCGACCGATCGGTGGCGATGACACGCGCATGCGGGTGGCGGAGGGCGTATGACACGGCGAGCGCGCCCGTTCCGCAGCCGAGATCGACGACAGTCGGGCGAGGACTCGACCCGTCGTCGTTCACAACGCAGCATGCATCGGCCCGATCGGCTGCTTTGGGGGCGCTGCCGGTCGGGTCGGGCGCGTTCATGCTGAGTCGTGAACCGTCGATGCCCAGCACCTCGAGCAGAAGCCGCGTGCCGATGTCGAGCTTCGCGCCCGCGAACGCACCGCCGTGCGCGACCAGAGTCAGTGCGTCATGCTGCGCCGTGACGGGGAACGGCGGCTCAGAGGGCACCGGCCGCGGCTCACTCGCCACGACCAGACGGGACTTCCGTTCGGCCCGCTGCGCCTGAACGTCGGCGAAACGGCGACCGAGCACCTCGTTCTGCGCGATGGTCATGTGCTTGACGCGGCCGCCGGCGATGAGCACGACATCCGGGGCGGCCCAGCGTGCCACGGCATCCGCGATCTCGTCGAGCTCGGCGAGCGCCTTGGGCAGCTGCAGCAGCACGAGTCGCGCCCCGTCGAGCAGGGTCGCATCGAGCTCGTGCGACGAGAACCCGGAGAGCCCGAGCTCTTCTGCGTTGCGGGCGAGGGCGCGTCGCCCCGTCGCGAGGTCCTGGTGCACGCGCACGCCGTCGAGGCCGGCAGAGGTCAGCGCCAGGGTGATCGCGCCGTAGTCGTCGCCGATCACCGCGACCCCGCGCCCGTCGATGCCCAGCGCGAGAGCGCGCTCGACCAGCAGCAGGTCGGTCGCGTCGTGGGCCTGCAGGTTGTCGGCCTCGACATCGGGCCAGCGGCGCAGGCGACTGTAGGGAAAGTCCACGCCTCAAGACTAGGAGCGGCGCGTCTTGACACGCACTGAACACGTGTTTAGCATGCTGTACATGCGTTCAGCTTCTGACGATTTCACCGCTCGCGCCCGCATCCGCGACGCCGCCATCGCCGCCTTCGCCCGTGCCGGATTCGACGCCACGAGCCTGCGCGCGATCGCCAAGGAGGCCGGCGTCAGTGCGGCACTGATCGTGCACCATTTCGGCGACAAGAACGCTCTGCGCGCCGAATGCGACGACTACGTGGTCGGCGTCTTCATCGATGAGGATCACGAACTCATCGTCGCGCCGACCCGCGACCGCATCCGCACCGCGCTGCACGACCTCGATCGCTACGGGCCCTACGTCGACTATCTCGCCCGCATGCTGTCCGACGGATCCGGCGCCGCCGATCGACTGTTCGACAGCTTCCTGGCCAGTACCCGCGACGTGCTCGCCGATCAGCGCGCTGCGGGCATGCTCGAGCCGATGAGCGACCCCGAGATGACGACGATGCTCCTGACCCTGATCGGGCTGGCCCCCGTCGTGATGCGCGCCCAGGTCGCTCGCGCGCTGGGCACCGACCAGCTGAGCCCGGCGGGTCTCCTGCGCACAACGCTGCCGACGCTGGAGCTGCTCACCCACGGCATCTATTCGACGACCGCACTGCTCGACGGCGCGCGAGAGGCTCTCGCGGCCGAGGGGAACACCCCGGGAGGAGACGCATCATGACCGACACCATCGAGATCGACCGTCTGCACAAGCGCTTCGGCAGCCGCATCGCTCTGCACGAACTCGGCCTGCACGTGCGACCGGGAACGGTCTTCGGCCTCATCGGCCCGAACGGAGCCGGCAAGACGACCACGCTGCGCACGCTGGTCGACATCATCCGCCCGTCATCCGGGTCGGTGCGCGTCCTCGGCGAAGACCCGCGGCACGGTGGCGCGGCACTGCGCCGACGCATCGGATACGTACCGGGCGAGCTGCACCTCGAAGGCCGATCGAGCGGACACCGGATGCTGTCGTTCTACGCTCAGGTCTCGGGATCCCGCGACTCGGGCGCGACTCTGCGCACGGCCCGCGATCTCGCAGACCGCCTCGGCGTCGACCTCTCGCGACCGGTCCGCACCCTGTCGAAGGGCAACAAGCAGAAGGTCGGACTGATCCAGGCGTTCATGCACCGGCCGGAGCTGCTGATCCTCGACGAACCCACCAGCGGCCTCGACCCCCTGGTGCAGCGCGAGTTCCTGCAGATGGTGCGCGAGGCGAAGGATGCCGGTCAGACCGTGCTGCTCAGCTCGCACGTGCTCAGTGAGATCCAGCAGACCGCCGACGAGGTCGCCGTGCTCGCCCACGGACGCGTGGTCGCCGACGGCGACGTCGCCTCACTGCGCCTGGGGTCGATCCGCCGCGTGCGCGCCGAGCTCTCGACGACGGATGCTCCGGCAGACCGTGCCGAATTCGATCGCGTGCCCGGCCTCACCGAGGTCGACATGCACGACGCCGACGGAGTCCTCACCATCTCGGGCACCGTCGACGGCGCCATCGATCCGTTGGTCAAGGCTCTCGCCCGCTTCGAGGTCCGAGACCTGACGGTCGAGGAGCCCGACCTCGAGGAGTCGGTGCTGCGGTTGTACGGCGACACGGCGGCGAGCGCCGAGCCGCCGACGAGACGGTCGATGCGCGACGAGGAGGCGGGGCGATGAACGGCATCCTTCCGGTGTTCCGGCGCAATCTGCGCGAGTCATGGCGCAGCCTTCTCGGGTGGACGCTCGGAGTCGCCGCCGTGCTGTTCCTCTATCTGCCCCTGTACTCGAGTCTCGGCGGCGACGGTCAGCTCGAGGCCATGATCTCGTCGCTGCCGAAGGAACTCGTGGACACGCTGGGATACGACCAGATCTCGACGGGCGCCGGATACGCGCAGAGCACGTTCTTCGGTCTGATCGGCTTTCTGCTGCTCACGATCGCTGCGGTGATCTGGGGGGCCGCGGCCATCGCCGGCGCCGAGGAGAGCGGACGAGCCGAGCTGGATCTCGCGCATGGCATCGGACGCGGGCAGTACGCCGCCGAGTCGGCGCTCGCCGTGCTCGTCCGGCTGGTGTGGCTCGGGGCCTTCGCGGGGCTCGTCGTCTGGGCGCTGAACGGCCCGTCCGAACTCGGCATCGACGACGGGAACATCGTCGGGGCGAGTGCGGCGCTCACCGGCCTCGCCTTTCTCACGGCATCCGCGGCCCTGCTCGCGGGAGCTGCGACGGGTCGGCGCATCTGGGCCACCGGGGTCGGCGCAGGCATAGCGGTGGTCGGGTACATCCTGCAGGCACTCGCCAAGCAGTCGAAGGATCTCGACTGGCTGAACGCCCTCTCGCCCTATGCCTGGGTCTACCGGCAGTCGCCGCTCGCCGAGGGGGTCGATCCCGGCGGCCTCGCCCTGACCTGGGGCCTCGCGCTCGTGCTCGTCGCCGCCTCGTTCTTCGCCCTGCGCGCCCGCGACCTGCGCGGCTGACCTCGTCTCACGGAGGGGCGGATGCCACGGCATCCGCCCCTTTTGCACGCCGCCCGCCGTCCGTACTGCCTCGCCCCGCCACGCGGGGTCACTTGCGCACCGCCCCGCCACGCGGGGTCACTCGCGCACCGCAACCCGGCGAATCCGATGCGTAACTGACCCCGCACGAAATGGCGGCGGCGGAATCGACCCCGCACGATATGGCGGTGGCGGAATCGACCCCGCAGCGACAGAACCTGTTGACACGATCCGGGTTAGGTGGTTACCTAGTCGAGTAAGTAACCCATTAACCCCCGCGGAGGACTCGTGATCGAAGAAGGCAAACCCCTCTTCCTCCAGATCGCCGAGCAGATCGAGGACTCGATCCTCGACGGCTCGCTGCCGGAGGAATCGCAGGCGCCCTCGACCAACGAGCTCGCCGGCTTCTACCGGATCAACCCCGCGACAGCTGCGAAGGGAGTCGCCATGCTCACCGACAAGGGAGTGCTCTACAAGCGCCGCGGCATCGGCATGTTCGTCGCCGCCGGGGCGAAGGATCTGCTCCTCGGCGAGCGGCGCGCCGCATTC